>Ga0065712_10000119_pt1 | contig 137052 bp, 115 predicted proteins | sample MisRhiReplicate1_FD_59099 | JGI IMG/M metagenome (GOLD analysis project Ga0065712, IMG submission 59099) | Miscanthus rhizosphere microbial communities from Kellogg Biological Station, MSU, sample Rhizosphere Soil Replicate 1: eDNA_1 v3... | ecosystem: Host-associated > Plants > Roots >...
CCGGATCCAGGAACTCCCACACGAGTATGTGGCGATGTCCATCCGGGTGATTAGGATCCGGGATCGGTACCAGATCGAAGAGACGCTTCAGTACAGTTCTCGCTGACTTGACTGTTGATTCGTAGGTGCAACCGCGGAAGACGCGATTCTGGAGATACTCTTCGATCTTCTGGTTGTGATCGCGGAGTTGTTCTTCCCACGAGATGATGGGTGGTTGCTGTACGCGTGGTGATATCGGGTTTGGGAGTTCCATAGTTAACCTTTCGCTTTAAGATTTCGTTGCCCCATCAAGCGCCTCTTTAATATTCCAGCGCTGCTTGATTCTTTTGTTGGCCCATATTCCTGTCTAAGTTGATGGACCAGAAACAGTTCTGCTGAAAACAAATGGAAACTCGCTNNTCAAAGTTTCCAGTGGAATGTTTTCTGGGTTCGATGTTTCAAAGTATGCGAATCCAGTGTTTGGACCGCACTTGTTCTTNGTGAGTAGGGGCGTAGATCAAAAGACCTGATCAGATCGTCTACAAGAGTTGTGCCATGAGTTAACTGTCGCGAGGGGATCGAGCTATCAGNAACNGTTTGGTAGTTAGTCAGTTTTCTTGCAAGGGGCGATCTTGAAGTGGTCCATTCATAATAAAACCCAGCTTCTACAACCAGATCCGCCGGTGTATCGGGGGTCATTCAATTGCGTTAGTCAAGCACTAAAGCGAGTTGAAAGGTCAGATGGTACGGCCGAGAGATCCGCATCGTGATTCAAACCAACGCGAGGGGGTGTTAGAAATCGGAAACACCTTGATTTTTGACCTAACAGTTGAGCGGCTGAAACCAATGATTGAGACGCGACGAATGAGCGTTGACAATTCCCTTTCAAGGCCCCTTACGAGGCTTTTAGGCGCTTTTCCCCAACAAAATGAGGCCCATACAATTTTGACCCTTTGGTTACGTAGACCTTGTCAACGGCGGCACATGATGTGCTCTACGAGTTTACGCGGCGAGGATAAAGATGCTCGCGTAACGACTGAAGGCCCAATGATGAACTACTCGCGGCGGAAGTTTTGCAACTTTGCCTGAGCCGACTCCTAAACCGGCGTGAAAGCCCAAGTAGACGCTGAACGGTTCGCATATGCGAACCAAAAATACGAGTCATGGTTCGTATATGCGAACCTCAGACCTTTGATAAGGAAGCGGAGAGCGGCTAATGAGAACGACGAATGGAGGACGACAACTTATCTCTTGGGCGGCGGCATTTGACATCGGTTTGGCGAAGCAGCCTGTCGGCATCCGCCGTTGTTGAAGCGTAAAGATTGTCGGCAATTGCCGACAAGTCTAGGCCGATGGTTCACCCAGCCAGGCTGTCCCAACTAAGCCTTTCGGCTACTACAGAGATCGGACTTATATAAAGGCTAACCCAAATTGAGATGGCACAGTAGGTGCAGCGCAGGCAGTGCTGGAAGTCCAGCGTGCCCCTTGCCCAATCCTCAGATAAGAAACGAAGTCATATTCACACAGGAGAACTATGGAAGAGGAGGAGAAGCAAGTGGAGACTAGCCCGACGCTGGAGCGCAAGCGAGCGAAGTACACCGTTGAGGATGTTAGACAGCTTTGTGGCGGCATCTCCCGTTCTACAGTGATGCGTGAGATTCGACGTAAGCGGTTGGCCTGCTATCGCGCACGTCGAACACTGCGCTTCTCTGAAGAACACATCACGAAGTATTTGGAAAGGGTTGAACAAGGAGCAAAGTGAAGGTGTGCGGGTTGAATTACGGTTACTCAGGGCTAGGAAATAAAAAGCATGATTCCCGGCGCTTGAAAAGCTTGCGGCGAAAACAAGCATAAGAAATCATTTTATCTACTCGCTGACGCTAACCTAAGATACTTTTTATCAAGCCAACCATAGAGCATAGTTTCATCTGAATCTTGCGTGTACTCAACGTATATCCATTTGTGCTTGCGCTTGATTAAACGCACTTCATCACCTTTGGGAATAGCTGTAATGGTCTTCGATTTGTTATTCGGCGATTCTTTTAATGCGACCGTCCTCTGCGCGATGTAGAAGATAGTTAGTTCCCGCTCTGTTTTGCTTATTGCCTGCTGCATTAGAGCGACGATTACTGTTTTAAGGCTTTCTCTTTCTTGTTCTGATTCGGCCTTTGAGTCGGCGAACTGCACGAGTGCAATAAGCAGACCAAGTATTGATGCAATCGCTGCTAAGAATTGCAGGTTCCTAATCCAGGAGCGGTCTTTGATTTTATTAGGAAGCTCATCAATTCGTTTGCTTAGAGACTGCTCCAGTTCTTCTATTGACAGTTGTTGCCGGCGCTCGAAGTCATTGAGAAGCGCCCGCATTTCTTGAACCATTGAACGGGCAAAGGTGCTTTGAACATCTTCAAGCTGCGTAAATTGCTGCCTTACAAGCTCAGACAGAGATGCGACAGTTTCAGCCGCCACTCGCTTGTGCATTTCCGCAAAGGTGCTTGCAACACCTCTTTGGTAGTCCTGGGTGACTTTTAAGGTGCTTGCGATGGCCTCGGCTGCTGTAAGTTGTGTTACTTTGAATTCATCAGAGCGAGAAATATGACGGATTGTTTCGGCAAGGACAGCACTTGCTTTAGGGAACGCCAAATCATTTAGCCGCTTTTGCTCAACGAGTGCGATGTTCTTGACTGTGTTAATTAGAGCGTCGGAAGCCGTTGGGAAGTGAAGCCCTGCAAAGCTTTGAGCTAATCGCTTATTCTCCTCGGCGATGCTTTTAATGACTGCCCGTTCGTACTCAGGTATTGCGCTGATAGCATCGAGAGCACCACGTCGCTGAGGCTCCGCGAATTCCTCCATTATCTTGCGTTTCTGAACGTTTAGAAGACTGGATTCCTCTTTCAGAATACGCTCTATTATTCGCTTCGTAATCTCGTTCATTGATTTTTTGTTGATAACTTCTTAGTACTGCTTTTTGAACAAGCGGAATTCTAGCATTTGACTGATTTGATCGACTTGCTTTGGCTGAAAATAAAGGCCGAAACCTAACCTAGGTCTATTCAGTTACGCCGTGTCTACCACGGCGGATACCTCAAATGACAAGTCCCAAATCAATCAAGACGGGGGCTGTGACAAGCAAGAAGAGTTTTTGGGGATCTTGCCTGTCATTGCCGCGCTATTTGGATCGGATGAATATGACAGAAATTGAAATGACCAAATGCCAGTATCAGATCCCTCGCCTTCCTTAAGGCAGTTCGTTAATCGCGCTCAATCTTGGCCCATTACCCGCAGCGGCACGATATTTGACGAGGGGGACAAAAACGGTTAAAAAAGGGGGACAAAAAGGGGGACACTCCTGGTTCGTCTCTTTGAAACATGCCATTTTGTTTAGGCCCGCGTAGCTCAGTGGATTAGAGCGTTCGCCTCCGGAGCGAAAGGTCGCAGGTTCGACCCCTGCCGCGGGTACTCATTTCTACAACCGCAATTCTTTTGGTCCGTCACAAGCGAAAATTTCTGTGCTATAGTCCTCGCACCCCTTCAAACAAAGAAGCGGGCCGACTTGTGCCAACACACAAAGCCAGCCCTAAACCATCAACCTTTGAAACAGAAAGGCTGACGATTATGTCTACAAATAGTAGCGTATCAACGCGCTTAGAAGAACCTCACGCAAACGAAACAACTCAAATCACAATCAGCGATGCTCTCAGACGTCGAGCGCAGCTAGTGATAAACGACACATCGATCGATCCGCGGTAGCGAAATATTGTTCGTTACGCGTTGGAGATAAACGATCCGTTGCTGGCTGATCTCGTGCAACGCGCCGAGACTGGCGAAACGATCATCGACACACCCAACTTCTCGCAAACACCCGAATCCAACGAAGTTGATTCAGATCGAGAAAAGATCGAAGCACTGGCAGAGATAATCTGTGGGATGGGTGATGAATCCGCGGCCGCGCTGTTTGTGCTGATGGGAACACTGCAAAACTCCACGGAACCCAAGGCACTTGCAAACGCGGCGAAGCACTTCGCCTTTACACGCTGCGGCGAGCTGAATCTGTATGGAATGGTTGACGCTCAGATTGCAGTGGTTGAGAGTGAGTTGTTGGCAACGCCTTGATCCAGTTCGATCGCTAATTGAATATGGGCCAAGAGGCGCAATGTAGGGGCGGCCACAGAGGGCCCCTACAATTGCTTCATCTCTGTCCTCCGGGCTCTGGGCCCGAGGGAGTATCTAAGTTTCGAGTAGATTGTAGCGAGTCTTAACCACAAAGGCACAAAGACACAAACCTTGAATAGATTTGTGGCTTCGTGCCTTTGGGTCAAAGGCTAATTAGAAATAGAACTTCACGTCAGCACGTGTTACAAGGCGTTCGTACTGAAATGGAAACGTTCGGTGTAGTTGGGCCAAACCACTCGACTCCATCCTGCACCATCCGCCACTGGAAGTTATAGGTTCCAGACTTCAAAGGTGCTGTTACGGTGAAGGTGAAAGTAACCGTCCCGCCCGGAGGTACTGGGGCAGCCAGCCTCACCCGATTCAAACCCCAAATCAAGTTGTCTTGCAGATTCTGCGATCCCAGCCCGTAAACGCTGTTCGCAGCCCACGTCGTGTTCCCGGTGTTTCGCATCGTAACGGATGCCGTGTATTGCTCAGTTGCATACATCACGCGCGTCACGCTCTGCGATACAAACTCCGCCTGGTTCGAAGGAGCAAGCACCGTTACCGGAACATCTGTCATGTCACCGAACCACTGCACACCTTCCTGCAACATGCGCCACTGGAAGCGATAGTTTCCCGGAGCAGGCGCAGTGATGTTGAAAGTGAGCGTCACCGTCGCGCCCGGCGCCACGTCATTAGGGACGGCAAAGCGAGTTGTTCCCCACGTGTTGTTGTCTGGTTGTGGTCCGATTCGATAACCCTGGCCCGCCGTCCACGTGGTTGGACCAACGTTTTGCATGGTGATCGAAACCGTGTAGGGCTGGCCCGGCAACATGATGCTCGGCACAGATTGAGAAATTAGATTGGCCGAAACATCCGGCAACCTTTTCCATACCTGAGCCTGGCAGTTGAACGCACCGTTGCCATTTCCCGGCACGTCGTCGTTGGTCCTCAAGAAGAGCCTCTGCGATGAAGTGAAACTGTCCAGAGTGGCATTGCTGTTCCCGATATAAAACTTCTGCGCATCGAGAATGCCAAGGAGGGAGAACGGACGTGAGCCCGGCAGCGGATAAGCAGCGCCGTCTTCGATCTTGTTCCAACCCTGCGGTCCGTTGTTGCCAGTGAATAATACTCCGGCCCAGATCTGGCCACCGGCCGTCAGAGACAGCCATTCACCTGGTCCAACATCAACTCCCGAGTCCACCTGCGTGTCCGATTCGTTTATTGCTGGAATTGATGCTTCTCTTGCCAGGGCCACGTGAATCTCTGAGTAGAGGAGAAGGTTCGGTGAACCCTGGCCGCGATCACCTACCACATTAGGCGTCGCACTGTTTCTGATTGCTCCCTGCACTGCCGCAGGCGAAGCGTTTGGGTTAGCTTGCAGGAAACGTGCTGCGACGCCGGCAACAAAAGGTGCGGAAAAGGATGTCCCACTCGCAGATCTGGGATCGTCAAATATGCCGTTCCCGTTGTTATCTATGTTGCTGGCGGAAAGTATGAACTCGCCGGGAGCGAACACATCTACAGCCGGTCCGAAATTAGAGAAGCTGGATCTTGTGTCGCTTGGGCCAGTAGCGCCCACTGTGATCACTTCCGGTATGCGCGCCGGGGACGTATCTTTAGCATCACGATTGTCGTTACCGGCAGCGGCTACAACCGTAACTCCCGCCGCGAGTAAACCTCTAACGGAGTCCTCGACACCGTAATTGATACCACCAAAAATACTATCAGGGTCACCACCCAGGCTTAAGTTGGCTACTGCGGGGTTGACGTGATGCGCCGTTACCCAGTCAATGCCGGCTATGACATTCGAGCTGTAGACCCAATTGCCGCATCCGCCGATTCGGATGCTATGCAGCGTTACCCCTTTTGCTACTCCGAAAGTACTGCCTCCGAGTACGCCGGCCACGAAAGTCCCATGGCCGTTGCAATCGAATCCGTTTTGCCCGTCCCCAACAAAGTCTACATCGTTAACAGCGCGACTTGAACCTGTTGGACCACGGAAATCTCTGTGGAGGAATTGCAGACCAGTATCAATGATATAAGCGTTAACACCGGTGCCGCTGTTCGCGTTGGCGAACTTATAGTCTCCATTGAGCCCGACGTGCTGGTCGATTCGATCGAGTCCCCAGTCGGCATTCAATTGAGTAGTTGCGAGGGTGAACTGATTATCTTCTTCGACATACTCGACCCGGGGATCGCGGCTGAGTGCCTGCGCGGCCGCTTCCGGCATCTGAATCGAGAATCCTTTGATTGCGTGCGTATAGATGTGTCGCGTTGTACCTCCATGTTTTGCAAGCAATTCATTGGTTACTGCCTCGACTTCTTCGCGAGGAGTGTCTGGCTTCAACACCACGATATATTGATCGCGAACCGGTTTCCCGACGCGGTGAAATTTCTCTGGTTGTGCATTGCCTTGTGCTTGTGATTGCGCGCGACTGCGGTGCAGTGCAATGAATGGTATGGCCACGGCAACCAGTAACATTGCGAGTAGTAATCTCAAACTCGTTTTCATTTCTTTCTCCTTCTTACTTCCAAATAAATTTGTCGCAGGTTTTGAGTTATCGGGCTGGACACACTTCGAGCGATTCGGCACGACGAAGATCAAAACCAACTCAAACTCTGCTGCCGGTTTATAGTGGTGAGGGTCGGGGAAACATCACGCTCAGAGTTCAAGCTTTAGCTTGTTCTCGACAAAACAGCCGCCTAAAGGCGGAACTCTGAACTCTATTCCCCAATTGACGCTTTTTTGCTAGGCTTGGGCTACCCCCAAGTGTCCCCCTCCGCTAACCTCGGGATCTGAAATGAGCAACGTCCCGCGCACCGTTCTGGTGGTTGATGATTTTGACGACGCGCGTCTGCTGCTGCGTACGTGGTTCGAGCGCAGGGGCTTTCGTGTTGTGGAAGCTGAGAATGGGTTCGAAGCGATCAATCGGGCGGAGACGGAATCGCCTGATTTGATCATAATGGACATGCAGATGCCGCAGCTCGATGGACTCTCGGCCACGCGTCGCATACGCGATCTGAAGTCACTCAACTCGGTTCCGATTGTTGCGGTGTCGGCTTACGGCGCCGATCAGTTTCGCGAACAGGCACTCGCCGCCGGCTGTGATGAGTACGTTTCGACGCCCTTTGAACCTGCTACTCTCGAGGGAATCATTAGCTCCCTGGTCCACCGTTAAGTATAATCTCACCTATGCTTAGAACAGATTTCCGATTGCCAAATGCCAATTGCCAATTGCGTGTTAACTCTCTTCTCAAATTGGCAATCGGCAATTGGCACTTGGCAATGTTCTTGCTCCTCTTGGCCCACCCTGTATCCGCCCAGTGCACGAAGAAAGCGGCTGAGCTTCCGGCGGCGCCTGAGCTGTTGGGATTTCGCCTGGGCATGACGAAGGAACAGATCAAGGCTCGGGTTCCGCAAACCGTTTTCGGAAAAACAGATCTCTTCGGCGTTACAAGAACAACCATCAATCCATACTTCGATCCCAGCATTGATAAGACGAAGTTTGAAGGAGTGCGAAGTATCTCGCTCGATCTACTCGACGAACGACTCACGTCGCTTTGGATCGGGTTCGACGAAACTTTCAAGGCCCATACAGTCGAGGAATTCGTGAAGCTGGTCTCGCAGTCACTACAAGTTCCTGAGAACTGGTCTTCGTGGAGGTACAAAGGTCAACAACTGCGTTGCGCTGACTTTCAATTGATCGTCACGACGGTTGCGGGTGGACCAAGCTTTCGAGTGCTTGACATGGCGGCCGAAGAAACCATTGCAACGCGACGACAAGCCAAGGAGGAGCAAGACTCTCTTGCAGAAGGGGCCGATGCTGCAAGCACTGAGACCGCGGAGATTGTTGGAGACAAGCAATCCAAAACTTACTATTCCGGCGCCTGCCAACCGGCAAAAGAGATCGCGGACGCTAACAAGGTAAGCTTCAAGACAACAGCAGACGCAGAAAGGGCCGGATTCAAACCAGCGAAGAATTGTCATTAACATTGCCGATTGCCAATTGCCGATTGCCAATTTATTTTCGGTGGCCGGTAATTGAAATCGGCAATTGGAAATTGGAAATCGGCAATAAGGAGGCCCAACCATGCTGAAAGAATTCAAGGAATTCATTGCTCGGGGAAACGTGATCGACCTGGCAATTGCGGTAGTGATCGGCGCGGCGTTTGGAAAGATTGTTACCTCGCTTGTCGAAGGCGTCATCATGCCCCCAATCGGTCTGCTCTTCGGCAAGGTCGATTTTTCAAACCTCTTCATCGATCTTTCCGGTCAGCATCCGGCATCGCTCGCTGATGCGAAGGCGAAAGGATTGCCCGTGATTGCCTATGGAAACTTCCTGAATGATGTCATCATTTTTCTGATCATAGCGTTTGTTATTTTCCTGATTATTAAGGCCATCAACCGTCTGCGCGCCGCGCCGCCGCCACCGCCAAACACGAAGGATTGTCCTCGTTGTTTGACGGCGATTCCGATCGGTGCTACGCGTTGCGCCGCTTGTTGTTCCGATCTCGCAGCCGCTTAAGAGAACTAACCACGAAAGACACAAAGGCACTAAGCTGACTCCATAATTTGTGCCTTTGTGTCTTTGTGGTTTGATAGAATTCCGACTATGCGTGAGTGCCCCCGTTGTGAAGTTTGCTATGAAGACGGCGTAGAGACGTGCCCGCAAGATCAAGCAACGACGAAAACTACTCTGCCCGGACCGCGACTGCTGGCAACGCGGTACCTGCTCGAAAAACGACTCGGCCGCGGCGCAATGGGCCAGGTCTACCTCGCGCGCGACCAAAACCTGCTCACGCGTCGTGTCGCTGTAAAAACCGTCCGGCCTGACATTCTCAACGACGAAGACCTACAGGAGGGTGAAGCCATCGCGCGCTTCGAGCGTGAGGCGCGCGCTGCTGCGTCGATTCGCCATCCGAACGTGGTGGACGTCAACGATTTCGGGCAAAGCGCCGAAGGTGTGTTCTTTCTCGTGATGGAATACGTCGAAGGTGAAACTCTCTATCACCTGCTGCGTCGCGAAGGCACTGTCAATCCGCAAAGAGCCGCGACGATCATGCGCCAGGTTGTTGCCGGAGTTGAAGCTGCTCACGACGAAGGAATACTTCACCGCGATCTGAAACCCGCGAACATTTTTCTGATGCAGCAGAAACGGAAGACCGGCGGTGAAGACGGCTTTGTAAAGGTCGGCGATTTCGGACTCGCCAAGATCGTCAACGCCGATCGATCCGATGTTACTTCCGCCAGTGGACCAGCGTCACGAGGAATCATCGGCACACCTGAATACATGGCGCCCGAGCAGATGCAGCCGGGCGTGCCGCTCGACGCTCGCGCCGATATCTACGCCCTCGGAACAATCGCGTATCACATGCTCGGTGGCCGGCCGCCGTTTACCGGGAACATTACTCAACTGATCGCGCAGAAGTTAACGCAGGCGCCACCCGCGTTGTCGAGTTTGCGCTCGGACGTGAGTGCCGAAGTGGAAGCGGCGATCATGAAAGCGCTGGCGAAGGAGACGTCTGATCGTCCGGCAACTGCAAGTGAATGGTTTGAGAGTTTTGCGGCTGCCGTTTCTGCTGATTCAGAAACAGCGAAGCGAGGAGATTCGAGGCTTGTGATCATGGCGCCGTCCGGCGCCGAGGTCTATGTTGATGACGAGCGGTACGGTAGTGTCGGTCGCTCGGGTCGAGTGATCCTGACTTCGCTTGCGCCGGGACAACACGTGCTGCGAGTCTCAAAGTCAGGCGGGCCTGATGATGAACGCATCATCGAAATTCGCAGCGACATCGCAGAGCAGATCATTGAAGCGCAACTGAAAGTCGCACCGTCCAGCAATCAGTTGACTCCGTCGCGTGGCGGAAGTCTCGACAGCAAGCACGGTGTAAACTCTACGACCCTCGTCGTCGTGATGTGTACGAAGTGCCACTCGCGTTTTGCTGAAGGAGTAAAATTCTGCGGCAAATGCGGGAACACGACTTTTCAACCAGTCTCTGAGGTCCAGGCACCGTCTTCAACCTCTCCGGCGCCCAGCGAGGTTATCTGTCCACGATGCCGGCAGCGCTATGCCGCCAACACCAAATTCTGTGGACGTTGCGGTATTCCAATCGGAACTGCCGCGCTCGACTGGCGCCCGCCGAGACCGGTTGAAGTATTCTGCCGAGGCTGTAACAGCAGTTATCCAGCCGGAACAAAATTCTGCGGGCGCTGCGGAAAACCGATTAGCGCTTGAGCCTGTCTCGAGTTTTCTATAATCTTTGCGGCTACTCTGATCGAGTGTTCAGAGTTCAAGCTTTAGCTTGCTGGTTTACTCAATGGGATTAAGGTACAACCTAAAGGTTGAACTCTGAACGAGGCTTGAACTCTAAACACAATGAAGCGCTGCCCCACTTGTAACCGCACGTACACCGATCTTTCCCTGAATTATTGTTTGGAGGACGGCACTCCGCTAACCAGCGACGCTCCACCCGCACCGGATCCGAATGCGACCATCAGGTATCCCCCTCCGAGAGATACGTTCGAACCTCCGCCCACGGAGATTTATCACCCGGAGCCTGCTGTCGTCCATCCGAGACAGACAGTGCCTCCGCCTCCACCGCCGCAGCCTCAGCAGTGGACGCCGATGCCCACCGCCGCGCCACGAAAGAAGTCGAACGCGATCTGGTGGATACTCGGTGGACTCGCTGCCGTGGCAGTTATCGGCATAGGGCTGGTCGTGATGATCTTTGCATTGGCCAGTCTCAGCTCCAACACGAACAACAACAACGTGAATGCGAACGTTCGCAACGAGAACCGCAATAGCAACGTCACCGTCAATGCAAACGTCAATAACGCGAACGCGAATGCAAATGTAACTACTACGCCTGCGTCGTTCACCGACGATTTCAACGAACAGAAATGGGGGACGGGCACGTCTCCGTTTGGCCGCATCTGGTATGAAGGCGGCGAGTATCACATGACTTCGAAGGACAAAACTTTCGTCGTTATGTATGCTCCGCCAAACGATCCCAACTACTACACCGAAAACGCCACGGTTAAAGTTACGGCCCGCAGCGTTGATGGTAATGCGCCGGCATCAGGATTTGGTTTGTTGGTCCACTGTGCGCAGTCGAAGGCAAAGCAGCTCGAGGACTATGGATTGCTGATCTACCCGGCAGCGGAACCCGAGTATGAAGTCATCATGCACAAGGATGGGAATCAGTCGTCGCTTGTTTCCAGAACAAAATCCAGTGCGATTCACTCCGGCAGCGTTCCCAATCAGTTGGAAATAAGAATCAAAGGGTCAGACCTGTTTTTTTACGCCAACGGCCAGTATTTAACTCGCGTCAACGATAGCGGAAACTACAAGCGTGGCCGCACAGGATTTTACACCAGCGACGTTTACGAAGTGGCGTTTGACAATCTCCAGATCCAACGCTCAAACCCCTGATGCAAGTCAATCTGAAAGTCACCGGCGGCCCATACAAAGGTCGCATCTTTTCTTTTGCGCAACACGACAGCTTTCTGATCGGCCGCAATCCGGAGGCACATCTCTGCCTGCCTGACGATCGCTACTTTTCACGCAATCATTGCCTGCTCGAGATGAACCCGCCGCATTCTTTCCTGCGCGATCTGGGATCGACGAATGGCACGTTTGTGAACGGTCAGCGAGTCAAAGATGCATACCTGAACAATGGCGATCGGATTCAGTGTGGCGAAACGATTCTCGTCGTGGAAGTCACAGCCGAGGATCTTTCTGAAACGACGCAGGACTCCGGGCTGCCGCAGCGTCCCGTACTCGTGATGGTTGAATGCCAGAACTGCGGCCGGCGAGAACAGGCGCAAGCTTCGGCGCCTGATGAACACCTGACGTTTCTGTGTGAGGACTGCCGGATTGAACTCAAACGCTCGCCGCAGGCCATTCCAGGCTACGACATGGTAAAGCTGTTGGGCCGCGGTGGCATGGGTTCGGTGATGTTGGGTCGAGACCAACGCACCGGACGAGCTGTGGCGATAAAAACGCTGCTCCCCGAATTTGCAGTCAGCGACAAAGCCATGCGCCGCTTCATGCGCGAGATCGACGTCGCTGCTACACTCAAACACAAAAACATCGTCGAGTTCATCGATCGTGGAACACACAACGGGGTGGTCTATCTCGTGACGGAGTTTGTCGATGGTGCTGATGCATGCAAGCTTGCCGAGGCACAGGGTGGGCGTCTCAGTTACGAAGACGGTATCTCGATCATCTCGCAGGCGCTCGACGCCTTGTCGTTCGCGCACGCACAGGGCTACATCCATCGCGACTTCAAGGACCAGAACATACTGGTCGCGGGCCGCTCGCCGAATCTGGTGGCGAAGTTAACGGACTTTGGTCTCGCCAAGAGTTTTACGCATTCAGGCATGAGTGGCGTGACGATGGCGGGTGAGATGGCGGGAACTCTCGCATACATGCCGCCGGAGCAATTGCGTAACTTCCGCGACGTGCGGCCGCAGTCAGACATCTATGCGGTGGGTATGACGGCTTACAGCTTGTTGACTGGCTGTCTCGCGCTTGACCTGAGCAAAAACAGCAGCGTTAACGACACTATTCGCGCCATCTTCGAACAACCCGCAGTTCCCCTCTGCCAGCGCGCGTCTTACATTCCGCCACCGGTTTGCGAGATCATCGACCGGGCGCTTGCAAAGGATCCTGCACAGCGTTGGCAAACCGCCGGCGCAATGCGCAACGCCCTGCTCCATTCAATTTGAAACGCGGGTTACCTCTGCGGCCCTCTGCGTATCTCTGTGATCTCTGCGTCAAAACAGCCATTAACGCAGAGACCGCAGAGATACGCAGAGGGCCGCAGAGAATACAAACCCGGAAACTCTCTGCCTGAATTATCTGTGGAAATGTGTGCAATCCGTGGCATAATACGGCTCCCAAACCCGGACGCGGGCACGTGTCTGCGTTCGTATCAAGAGAGGTTGACATGAGATCTATTTGGAAGGGCCACATACGCTTTCTGCTGGTTGCCATTCCCGTCCGCATCTACAACGCGATCGAGACCAGCGAAAAGATTCAGTTTAATCAACTGCACCGCGACGATTTTGGCCCAATCGGATATGACAAGCGATGCAAGAAATGCAACGAGGTGGTGAGCAACGATCAGATTACCAAGGGCTACCAGTACGAACCCGACCGCTACGCGATAATCGAGCCTGACGACATTGCCAAGATCAAGATCAAGACGACCAGGGCAGTGGACATTGTGGGCTTCGTCGATCGCGATGAAATACCGAGCACGTTTTACGACGCACCTTATTTCGCGGGACCCGACGGCCCGGTTTCAGAAAAGCCTTACGCCCTCCTGCGCGAGGTGATGAGGCAAACCGGCAAGATTGCAGTCGGCAAAGTCGTGCTGCGAGACCGCGAGGATCTGGTCGCCGTGTTTCCACATGAAGATGGGCTCGTCCTGCAGAAACTCCATTACCCACACGAGCTGCGGAAGATGGAAGATGTGCCCGATCTGGAAACTGTGCAAAAGCTCGATGCGCAAAAATTGAACAAGAACGAACTGAAACTCGCGACGACGCTGGTACAGGAGATGGCGACGACGCTTTCAGAAATCGATACCGCAGACAACTACTACGACGCGCTGCGCACACTGATCGATTCGAAGATCAAGGGCAAGAAGGTAGTTGAATTTGAACCGGTTGAAGAAGTTCCGAGACTTGATATTATGAGCGCGCTCAAGAAGAGCTTGCAGGTGTCAAGTCGCAAACCGATGGTCAAGGCGCCTGGTGAGAAGAAGAAGCCGCAGATAGAGCTGGTGAAACCGCGCGCCGCAAAGAAACGAAAGGTCGGCTAACAGGAATGGCAGGATTTTCCAAGATGAACATGTAAATGTAAAGCTTGGAAATCCTGTCTAGCTCTAATGAAAGATTCGAGCACTAAGGTAATCTCGTTTCCCTCACCTGTCCCTTCGAAGGCGGATTACCAACGTGTCAAATCTTCCTATTCCGTCAAAGAGATCAAACAACTGTTCGGGCTGAGCGAAAAGACGATTCGCCGTTGGACCGAACAAGGTATCATCCAGGCGGCTTCATCCTCGCAATCACCGGACTTCGTTTACGACTTCAACGCGTTGACGCAGTTCCGCCGCGTGCGTGAGCTGCGTGCGCAGGGCCAAAGCATTCGCCAGATTGAAGCGGAGTTACAGGGCCAGCTCAATCTGTTTCGGGTGGAGACGCCGCGGCTCGCGCGCCTGCTCACACCATTCGAAGAAGCGCTTCTCTTGCACGAGCGCGGAGATACGGCCGCTGCTGAACACTACGTCGAAGCGATTAACGAAGGCGACAACGTAGCTGAAGCTTACTGCAATCTCGGGATCATCAACCTCGAACGCGGACAGCTCTCCAGCGCTCTCGACAACTTCACGCTTTCACTCAAGAACGATCCGCGACACGTCGAAGCTCACTACAACCTTGCGAATCTTTATTACGATGCCGGAGACTTGCAGCTTGCGAAACTTCACTACGAAGCCGCGGCGCAAATCGAACCGGGGTTCTCGCTCGTCTATTTCAACCTATCGCTGGTTTATCACAAGCTCGGAGACCTGACTGCCGCATCGGCAACGTTGGAAAAGTACCGGCAGCTCGAACCGGAAGACGAAGATCTGGAAGTGCTCAATCAACTGTTGAAGGCGATGAAGGGCAGTTCACCCTTTGCTCGAGACGGCAAGTAAAACCAGCGTGGTGGCGGTGGGCAGGAGGGCTGCCCACCTGGTCTAGTATTGGATCGCAAGAAAGGTTGAACGATCCAAAATACGTAGTTGTCTTTAGGAAAACTTCAATCATCCCCGCCTTCCAGATTGTTGTTTTCTGTAGTGGCGGATTTAGCGTGACGTGACTATAATTATGCTTTCCCACTGCTTTCCTGCTTTCGGTGGACACTGAATAGATCTGACCCGAACAAGGAGGTTCCCCTTGATGAAGTCGAAATGTTGCGTGCTTTGTGTGGACGATCACCACGACACATCAGAAATGCTGAAAATGCTGCTTTCTGAAGAAGACTACGAGGTTCATACTGCCGCCACGGTGGAACAGGCTTGCAACATGGCCAAGAAGACCCAGTATGATCTTTACGTGCTCGACAAGCGGCTGCCTGATGGCACTGGTCTTGAGCTATGCGAAACGTTGCTTAAGATCACTCCGAGGGTGCCGTGCATCTTCTACACCGGAGATGCATATGAGATTCACCGGCGCGAAGCACTTCAGGCCGGCGCTGCCGCATTTGTCGCCAAACCTGATATCGAAGGCCTCATCAACGCTGTCCACCAGTTATTGGCAAACAGCGAATGCGCCGCGGCCTAAGAGGTAAGTATCAAACGAGTGATCAGACGTAGCCCTTGAGATAAGAGACAATCACGCCTTAATCCCCTTTTACCGAGAAAATTGAAACGCGGTACGTGCAGACAAGTGCACGCACCGCGCGGTTGCCGGCACAGCAAAACTACGGACGATTCGAGTTGTTGCTGTTGCTGTTGCTGTTCCGATTGCTGCTGCGATTGCTATTGCCACGTTCATTGCCAGGAAGGGCTTTTGCCATCTGGAGATGTTCCTGGAGTGTCGGGAGTGTTTTAGCGGCAAACGCTTTCAGATCCGGATCCGTACCTTTAGTGCTCTGCTTTTCGAACTCCGAAACATCTTTAGTGTGATCGCTCAGCATCATCTTGGAGTAGGCTCGATCGAAGTCCGCTCCGGACATTGCCGATAGCTTGGTCACGTCTTTCTGATGTTTTTCATCGAGAGCTGTAGGTAAGGTGATTCCCTTGCTCTGGGCCAACGTCATGAGTTCTGTGTTGGCTTTCGAATGATCATCGACCATCCGCTGACCGAATTGCTTGACGGCCTCACTCGTACCTTTTTGCGCTGCGATTTGACCGAGTTCAACTTCCTCCAGGCCGCCCATTGCGGCATCTATCACGAAGTCTCTGTCCTGAGAAGTCATGTTGGCCATGCCGGTCTGTTCGCCCGTCGCGCCAGTGTTGCTCGAGTTGCGATTAGATCTGTTCGCATTTTGCGACCGCATTGCATTAGCGTTGCTATTCGCATTGCTGTTGCTGTTTTGGTTGGAATTCTGATTCTGGTTTAGGATTCCAGCCTTTCCGCCCATCGCTAAAAGCCCGCACGCAAGCAGCACAGTCACAGCCCAAATATGTGCGGATTTAATTAACTGGTGGTTGCTCATCACATCCCTCCTTGTTCTTGGAGCAGATTGTTCCGCCCCAATTCATGATCATAAATTCAATTCAAAGGAGACACCGACAGTGTCGTTCCGTGAGTACGCGGGGGATCCGATATTTGTTAGGGGGAAGCATGACAGGCTATCAGTGAACCGTGGCAAAATCGGTGCGTTACCGTACGAAGATTTGCGGTGCAAAGGGGGGTTAGTCGAAGTTTGAACTCTTAAGGTCGTGTGATATATTTTGCGCCGCTGGCGATTCGGGTAAGTAGATCGTTAGCACTGCGAATGTAAGGGCCGTTAGCTCAGTTGGTAGAGCAGCTGACTCTTAATCAGCGGGTCGGAGGTTCGAGCCCTCCACGGCTCACCAGGATTAAAGAAAAGCGGCAGGCTCCAATGAATATTGGGCCTGCCGTTTTTCCGTTGTGACAAACTTGTGACGTCGTTTTTGTCGATACTCTTGATAACGACAATCGCTCCGTGCTTCCTTGATCGTAGTATCTATGTAACGCATCGTCGTCACAATCGACGCGTGTCCCATCAACGTATTGATCTTCACAACGTCAACGCCGAATCCTACGTCCCAGGTATTCTACAAACCTTCGTCAGAATCGGCAGGTCGTCGCGACCATCGCAGATCTTAAAAGCTCAGACGTATCACCTCCAAGGCTTCATGGCCTCTATACGTGGCTATGGATTGTTTCACGCTCAACTATCTGGCTCCACAGCTTCGGGAAATACCTGTCCTTAAGAAGCACTGACAACAGTATCAAAGAATTCATCCCGGCCTTTTCGGTAATCTGGAAGGACGAAGGTTCTTCCTTTACGTGCTCGGCATAGCTGAATTCTTCAAACTCAGTCAGAGAGAACTGGTGGGGGACGTTGGGGTATGTTCGGCATTCCTCGGTGTCAACCGTGAGGATGGCCTTCGTATCCGGGAACTGCCAGTAGCTATAAACAATCTCGCACGCGGCGAGGTCGTTAACCACATCAGCATAAAAATTCTTATCCTCTAAGAAGGCAGCGAGGTCGCTTACAATAGTGGTAAGGAAGGAGCTTCTGTTCTTATCGACTTTAATGAAATCAAAAGCATAGCCGATTAGCGTATAGGTTTCTTCCTTCTCGTCCGCATCATACCGGGCTATACCAAAGCCCTTCTCTACACGGTCGCAAAGCCACACCACAGCACGTTGGATTAAGACTCGCGCCTTGTCGGCTCTACCGGCATGAATGAATGCCAGCGCCGCCCAGACAATGGAGATGGCGTATCTGTCCCCAGGGATATGCCCGGCCCCTTCTTCCGTTTCAAGGAAATCTGTGAGGAACGCTATGATCTCATCCTTCTCGGTCTGCTCCTTAGTAAGGAAAAAGTAAAGAGATGCCATCTCAAAAACTCTGGCGCACCAGACGAGATAGTGCAACATTGGCATGTAACTGTGCCTGAGGCACATTCGCAGTAAAGACCTTTCTTCATCCTCCCAGCCTGCTTTGACTTCGTTGAAGAACTGCCGGCAGTAAACAAGTATCTTGTCGTTCACTATCTCGTTGAGGATTTCAACAACATCTTTATCATCAATCTCCTACATCACCTGCATTACTAACCGGGCTAAGCTGAGATACACAATTATTGCTTCATAGATACGACCTCCTTCGTTCAGCTTCGTTGCGATAATGTCCGATTCGATTGAGGCTCTAAGGATTTTCTTCTTGTAGTCCAGAGTTTCATCCAACCAGAGGCGCGAGAACTCCTCAATTTCCCTATCAGTCAAGTTGTCCTGCATGGCCTTGCTGTAGGTCAGGTAAAATTGTGCAAATCCCCTTAGCCCGCTAGCGGTCGTTCGGTGCACTCCCGTTAGACCATACTTCTCCGAAAATTCGATGAGCCTGTTCTTACCCCAGAACTCAACTTTCTCGGTTTTGTATTTATCTACCAAGGTAGAGTTGAATTCCCGAAGCTCAAATATGGCATTGTCCTTAAGCTCCCCTGTGGTGACTAGAATGGTTCTCTGCGGCAGGGTCAGATCAAGCTGCGCGTGGGCTAGGTTTCTGAGTATAACGGCTTCAAGTAGCTGTTGTAGTATCTTCCTGAAATCAGCTTGGTTGATGTCGCCTTTCTTGGCCTGAATCACGTACTGGTATGTAGTTCCATCTTCATCCTTTTTGGCGATGAAATCCTTGCCTATTTCACTCCCCCCATCCGTTATGTGAATGTCGTAGAACCCCTTCGCGTGCAGAAGTGCTGTTAGGGGGTAATAGAATTCCCGTTCCTTTACGGAGCTAAGATAATCTTCGAGTACGTTTCTTAGCATAGTATTCCTCCCGCTTTCGCTTGATGATTTCCTTTGCTCGTTTCTCTTGGTCCGGGGTGGGAGGGTTCTCCGCTAGCTTCCTCGCCGTATCCGGGTGGAGATAGTATTGATAATTGTGGTTACCGTCCGCATCGAAGTGCATTTCCAGAGATTCCAGCATTTCGAGCTGCGCTTCCCAGATGTTCTTACCGGCTGCGTTATGTACATTTCCGACAGCTTCGGTAGTAAGGCTCACCGTCTCAAACAGCGCTTTGGTCGCCTGAGAAGCAAACGCTTCCCACATGTTGTATAGCAGCTCTGTAAACCGCTCCACGTCCGTCTTCAGAAAGCTATCAAAATGGATTACGGCGTCTGTGCTGTGTTGCCTCATCTCAGTCTCTACAATTTGAGGCTCGGTTACCTGCCTCGTGGTCCCGCCGTGAACAACCGAGTGGACTTGGATCTGTCCGAGAATGGGATGCGTTTTATCCAGCCCTATCTTAATCTCACCGATAAGCTCGGCTGTGGTCACATCATATTTATGCAATGAGAGTGAAAGCTTGGACATAGCAACGTGTCTTACAACAAACGCCGGGTCCGCCTCGTTTTAAGAAATTCTTCGCGCTTCGCCCGCTGTATCACCTTTATCCTTTGCTGCTGCTGTGGGGTTTGAAGAATCTCTTTTATCTTCTTTTCGGTTTCCGGGTTCATGTACATCGTGTAGCCATAGGGCCCATACGGTGCTTTTTCTAACATCTCGATGTAGGCATCCCAGAAATTGCGACCGTGAGCGTCAAAGGTATGCCCCGCCGCGTCGCCTGTCTCCAGCATGACTTCAATAGTCTGCTTCGCTTGTTGCTCGAGTAAAGCGGTCGTCCACCTCAAGATGACATCCTTGAATTTCTGAACGTCAGTCTCAACGAACATAGTCGCGTCCAGACCGATTTTGGTTCGGTGAGGCTTTAGAGGTTTGTCTAAAACCTTAGGGCTGCTTACAAGCCTAGTAGTACCCACATGGACGACATGTATAGGTGGGAACAGCTTTAAAATCTCGTCCTGCATGTGAAGGATGAAGATAACTTCATCATGAAGCCCATTAATGGCTGCTTCATATTTCGGTAAGGCAAGAGAAAGTTTAGCCATCGCCGACACAAACTTTACTTCGTCGCGCACATGGTACTACTTTTCACACAATGCACAAAATATATAACTCTGCCAAGAGCGCAGAGTACCTGTAAGCAGCATCCAACCTGCGCGGAGAGGAAGAATGATACCAACAGAATCGTGAGGGGCTGCGGTCGCGATAAATGTTAGTAAATGTGGTCCCAACGTAACAGTAGCACGATCAGGTTGCAGGTTCGGACTGTGAGGTCGTGGTTCGAATCCACCCGACCAGCAACTTTAATACTTAGACATTAACAGCATACTAGCCTCTTATCTCTGCGAAACCGCTTAAAGATGAAAGCGCTCCTGAGGCATTATGGTGAGAGCCGTAGCCTGATGCTCGTGACCGCACTCTTAATCAGCGGGTCGGAGGTTCGAGCCCTCCACGGCTCACCAGGATTAAAGAAAAGCGGCAGGCTCCAATGAATATTGGGCCTGCCGTTTTTCCGTTGTGACAACTTGTGACGTCGTTTTTGTCGTAATCTATTGCGATACGAGCGGCGTCGTAAGCGGCACTATCCAGCGCGCCGACAACAAACTTACTTGTTCTTTAGCCAAATCGACGTTGGGATCGATTAGCAACTGCGGCTGGCGGCCGTTAAGAGAAACCATGACGCGAGCCCGCACTTCGACATTATCGTAACCTTCACGCCTCTTCTCCTCGGCAAGATAATGCCCGAATTGCAGGAGCAGCTCCGGCTTTGTAGTCATCTTTATCACCTGATGGGATTTTAGATAATCTTCCGGTTTGATTGTCCAGGTTTGTCCGGTTGGTGGATGTGTAACGGTAAAGAGGGCCTCGCCACCCTTTGTTCGCAATTTCATATGCCACGAAAAATTATGTCCTTCTTCGGTCCAACTTACGTCGCCGGGATAGAAGTAATGGCGCAGTGGGAAAAGAAGCTGGACCACAAAGTAGGCTGCCAACAATCCAGCAATTAGTTTGTGCGATGCGGTTAATGGCGGGCAACTGCTTGTTTCCGCAATTCTCTCAGGTCTTATGGAGGCTTGCGTTCGCTCCACGTCGAGAAGCTCCTCTCCTGACGACATAAACGCTCGAGCGAAGCGTCGCGGCAGATCAGGCGGAAAGAAAATCAAAAGGGCGCCCAGCATCAGCCACGGAAAGATACCGATATCGAATATCACGGAGTTGATGAGATTAAACACAACCGCGGCTGCGAATCCGAGGAGTCGCGTGCGTCGCCACAGGAGCAGCGGCACCACCAGTAGGTCGAGCATCAACCCGCCGATCACGAAACTGTAAACTACCCAATCCGCGGTGAAGATAGAACTTCCTCCCGGCACTCTGGTGAAAGGACGTAACCATGAGCGCATTGGCTCGCCGCCAAATATCCAATCGCTGTTAAGTTTGGCAACTCCGCCGTAGAAATATGGTATGCCGACTTGTGCTCGTAGCAGCCACAACGTCCACGCTGGAACGACGGCTGAGCGGATTTTCGGACGCAGCAACGCGTCAACGGAAAAAGCCCGTTCTGCCGGAAGAAAACACATCAGCAAGCTGATGAGGCAGACCAGGTAGAAATGATTGAGATAACGCGTCTGGTCCAGCAGGAAAAAATATGTGAAAGCAAGAAAAAAGACTGGCGCGGCAAGGCGATAAAGGAACCCCACCATCACACAAGCGGCGGCCACACCCAGCACAAAAAAGTGAATGTACATCCCGCGCCCCGGCCAGGGCTTCACCCAACTGAACCCGTAATAAGTAAAAGTGACCGCAGGTTCAACGTAGTAACGCGTAATCCAGCCGTGAGTAAAGTAGCGATAAACTTCCCACAGGGTGATGCCGCCGAAGAGGATGCGGAAGAACACCAGGAATGAGATATCGACCGGTTTGATGAGAGCCGCGCACAGCCGTTGCGAGAGACTTGCTTTCACACCGCTGGAAACACACGGCGAAATGATCTGCACTTCTTGCATTGGAACTGTTTGCATTCTTGCCTTCAAAAGACTCCAGCCACAAAGAAGCACAAAGCACAAGAGAATTTCTGCAAATTTTGCGCTTTTTTAGCTTCTTTGTGGCGGATCCCTCTGCCACGAATCGGTTTTTAACATAGCATGCATGAGGAACGTGGGTCTAAGAACAAATGCGTGATTAAACTATATCGAAATTAGTAAAAAGCCATCATCTATGCAGAAGCGGACAGGCTGAAGAGCCTGCCCGCTTTCGTTTCGACGTCGCTGCTGCAAGGATGAAAATCCGCGCTACTAACCTTCCTTAATCATGGACGACTTGAGACCGGACTTGCGTTACTCCAAACTTCCACTTCCGTCAGACGACTGTAGGCGTCGGGTGAAGCATTCGCCAGCACTCTGATCTTGCTCGTACTGATCGCCGCGAACGTGAACTGTCTCCACACCTTATTATTCCCAGTCACACTGCCTCCAGGCACTAATAACCAACTCGACCCGTTCCAGTACTGCACTTCAAACGCTTGCAGCCCGAAGAGTGTGAACGTCATGTCCTGCGTCGGCGATGAGGGGTTCTGATAGTTGTCCTGCACCATGAATACGTCAATCTGCTGAATGCTGCGCGTCTGCCCGAAATCAATTTGCAGCCACTGCGGCATTGTCTGGCTGCTGCTGATCCAGCCATTGAACACTCCCCCGGTGGTTGAATTGGCCCCGGCACGCTCGCCATTAATCACAGTACTCGGCAAGTAGCTGGAGCTGAGGCTTGAGGAGGCACTCGCTACTCCACCATTGGCGGGCAGCGCTACGTTTAGCGACGGCGGCGGCGACGTTGCATTGGTCCAGGCTTCTACTTCGGTCAGACGACTGTAGGCGTCGGGTGAAGCATTCGCCAGCACTCTGATCTTACTCGTACTGATCGCCGCGAACGTGAACTGTCTCCACGCCTTGTTATTCCCAGTCACACTGCCTCCGGGCACTGCTAACCAACTCGACCCGTTCCAGTACTGCACTTCAAACGCTTGCAGTCCGAAGAGTGTGAACGTCATGTCCGGCGTCGGTGGTGAGGGATTCTGATAGTTGTCCTGCACCATGAACACATCAATCTCCTGAATGCTGCGCGTCTGCCCGAAATCAATCTGTAGCCACTGCGGCATTGTCTGGCTGCTGCTGATCCAGCCATTGAACACTCCTCCGGTGGTTGAATTGGCCCCGGCACGCTCACCGTTGATCACAGTGCTCGGCAAGTAGCTGGAGCTGAGGGCTGAGGAGGCACTCGCTACTCCGCCATTGGCGGGTAACGCTACGTTCAGTGAGGGCGGCGGCGTTGTTGTATTAGTCCAGGCTTCCACTTCCGTCAGGCGACTGTAGGCATCGGGTGAAGCATTCGCCAGCACTCTGATCTTACTCGTACTGATTGCGGGAAACGTGAACTGCCTCCACACCTTGTTATTCCCAGTCACACTGCCGCCAGGCACTGCTAACCAACTCGACCCGTTCCAGTACTGCACTTCAAACGCTTGCAGCCCGAAGAGTGTGAACGTCATGTCCTGCGTCGGCGATGAGGGGTTCTGATAGTTGTCCTGCACCATGAATACGTCAATCTGCTGAATGCTGCGCGTCTGCCCGAAATCAATTTGCAGCCATTGCGGCATTGTCTGGCTACTGCTGATCCAACCGTTGAACACTCCCCCGGTGGTTGAATTGGCTCCAGCACGCTCGCCGTTGATCGCGGTACTCGGCAAGTAGCTAGAACTCAGGATTGAGGATGCACTGGCGATCGCACCGTTTGATGCGAGGGCCACGTTGATGTTCGAAGTGGTGGAAGTGCCATCTTGATTAACGGTAAATGCTTGACCGGCGATTGTCATCGTCCCCGAGCGCTGACTAGTACTGGTATTTACGTCAACTGAGTAATTGATGGAACCATTACCAGAGCCGCTGCTGCCTGCAGTGATGGTGATGAAACTGCTATTGCTCACCGCCGTCCATGAACAACCGGCGCCCGCCGTCACGTTCACGCTACCGGCACCACCACTCGAAACGAAGTTCTGACTTTGAGGCTGAATTGAGTAACTACAGGAAACGCCGTCTTGAGTCACTGTGAAGGTTTGGCCGGCGATCGTCATCGTTCCCGAGCGTTGATTAGGACTCGTATTCTCAGCGACTGAGTAATTAACAGTTCCATTACCAGAACCACTGTTGCCAGAAGTGATGCTGATAAAACTGCTATTGCTCGCCGCTGCCCATGAACAGCCGGTGCCCGCCGTCACGTTCACACTGCCGAAACTACTACTCGAACTAAAGCTCTGACTCTGAGGCAGAATCGAGTAGCTACAGGAAAGGCCGGCTTGAGTTACTGTGAAAGTTTGGCCGGCGATCGTCATCGTTCCCGAGCGTTGATTGGGAGTCGTATTTTCAGCGATTAAGTAATTAACAGTTCCATTACCAGAGCCGCTGCTGCCGGAAGTGATGCTGATAAAACTACTATTGCTCACCGCCGTCCATGAGCAGCCGGTGTCCGCCGTCACGTTCACACTGCCGAAACCACCGCTCGAACTAAAGCTCTGACTCTGAGGCAGGATCGAGTAGCTACATGAAGTCACTGTGATTTGTCTGCTTCTGGTCACACCGGGAGCTGCCGGCACACTTAGGGCCCAATGACCATTGGTCTCCTGATATGCTGCAAAGAAACTATAGGTACCAGCGCTAGTTAGCTGACGGGGTTGCGAGTTATAGGTGAAACTCGACCCGGCGCCCAGTGTCGTGGAAACAAAATTCAAATCAAACGGGTTTCCATTTAGTCGTCCGCCTATGCCAAGACTAGTCAAGGGCAGAGACTGAAATCCGACATTCTTGATTATGAAACTGCCCGAAATATTTTGCCCGGCGGGCACAGAACCTGATTGGCTCAAATTAACGCTCGAAGTTAACAGTGGCATTGCATCGACCGGAGGCCCAACAGGATAGGAGTTGTATTCCGTTGCGGTGAGATTGACGACCTGACAGAAATTAAAGCCTAAACCTGTAAAAGTACTGGACGAAGCGAACGGCCGCCGTTTTCCGATGCCAGTGACAATCGACACTTCACCGTTGAGGCCAATCAACTTGCCGTCGGGAAATGGTTTTCCGTTCCCTGGTTGAGCAGCACTAATGTTTCCTCCCTGCTCATACAAATCAAGTTCGTCCTGTCCTACCGTAATCACCCAGGAAGAAAAATCAGTGCCGGTTCTGGCGTCGGTTGATTGGTTGTACAACTGGGCCAACACACCAGCACTCGTGATGGGGCGCTTCCGATTGTCACTATCAATTAGATAGACCGTTGAACTCGATGCAGTTTTCAATAAACTTCCAGGGGGATGAATCGGCGGACCGCCATCTCGGTTACGGAGCGTTGCTGATCCACTGCTGCATGTGGCGGTGGTAGGTAATGGGAGCTGATAGAAGCTCGGAAAACCACCTAACAGTAAATCTGAAGAACCTACGAAGTTGTACCAGACGTTTCGATAGATCTGATCCAACCCTCGATTGAAGTCCGAAAGTCGATACTGTGTTTTATCAGCGCTAATCTCCTCAACAAACCCCACATGGCCAGTGTCTCCATAAGGCCATACTGCTAACATTCCTGGCTTGCGCTTTTCCATTGGGAGAGGGGCACTGTTTGTCGATGTCCATTCGCCGCCCAAAAAACTCGGCCAGTTCTTAGCGTCTCTACCAGACTTGCCCCAAAATGCATCATGCATGATCGTTGCCGCCGAAGGATCAAGATAGCCAGCTTCGGCCAGTTCAATTACTCGCCCGTATGCATACCAGGTGCACTGGCCTGCTAAGGAATGATCACTGACCCAAAATGCATTTTTTGTGGTTGCGTAGGGAGAAGTCGAATCCTTTGATGTGATTGCAGTGCCCGGGAACGAAGCTGCAAAAACTTCTGATGAGCCAAAACCAAAACTGTTGTACCAAAGATCCCAGAACAAATAATTTCCCCCAACACCCGTTTGACCTCCACCACCTTGTCCGATCCACGGCGTGTAAATATATAAACCCGCGGTCGCAGTGTTGCTCGCCGTCACCACACCATCGCTGACCGTATGCGATTGCCCAACAGTCCAACCATAAAAAGCAAGATCGTCGTAATAACGCCTGAACTGGCGTGTGCCGAAGTAAATTTGATTTGCAAAATCTGCGGTGGTGGGATCACCTGTGTTCCAACCCATCGCCAGATTGTTCGGATTAGCAGAGCTGGAAGTGATAAGCCCCTTCTCTTTCTGTAATGTGACGAGCACCACCTGAGGATTGATTCCGTGAGTCTGGCAATCGTCAAAGATTCGTTGGGCCGCAGTCTTTCCCCCACTCGAGAAATTAGCGAGGACACTTCCTTTGCTTACTAAAAAGCTTTGAATCTGGGCAGCACTCATCGTGCCGGCATTGGTAAGTTGTGCGTCGGTAATGATGTTGTTCTTGTCAAAAACTGAAGCTGAATTGATTTGGGCAGACGCAGCCATCGCGGCGGTGCTGATACTGATTACAGACGCGCTCGGGAGCTCTTCACCGTTGGCTGTTACCTGATTAACCCGGTAGTAAACCAGTTCGGATCTTGGCGCAGAGTAATCAACAAAGGCTGTCAGGGGAAACAACTTCTCATTTAACTTCTGCCAGTGCTCCGGGCTCTTTGTGGCTCGATAAATGTTGTATCCGTTTACTGACCCACTGGAGTCGCCATCCCAGGAAAGCTGAATGTAAGAGCCACTATCCCACGCAACAATATTAGGAGGACCTTCCGGGGCTCGGGCTCGACTCGAAAATGGAGAGATAATTGCTAGCAATAAAAACAACCCACATACAAGAGTAGCTATCATTCGATGGGAATTCATTTGGACCTCCTAAGACGTGATGCTTTGAGTGCTTCGCCATAACAAATCGCTCCGCGGTGTCGCCGGCGCGTCTTGTTTGTTCGCTTGTAAAGCTATAAGGGTGGCACAGACAGAAAGTGCACCAAGAATTTCCATTGGAGAGTTGTGAAGAGTACAGGAATGGAAGATGGGTGCGACGCTGTTAGCGCCACTCGCCCTGGATGATGAATGGTGCCCAAAAGTAAGGCGAACGCCAACGCGGATCTCTTCTTAGGTCTAACTGTGCAGCACGAAGAGCGGCTGGCGGGGATAGTCTCTCTGGGCCGAGCATGTATCTATAGAAACGAACCATTAATTCCGATGTCGATCTATCCTCTACTTGCCAGAGACTCACTGCTACCCTTGATGCTCCCGCATACATGAACGCTCGAGTCAGACCGATTAAACCTTCTCCGGCGTAATCCTTGCCCAAAGCCGTCCGGCACCCACTCAGCACGACCAAATCGACCGGCATTCTCAGTTTGAAAATATCTTCCATGCCGAGGAAGCCATTCTGAGGTTTTCCGTTTTGGTCTACCATCGACAGAACAATCCCGGACAATGCTGGATGCTCAAAGTCGATGAGCGCGTGAGTCGCAAAATGAACAAAGCGATAGTTACCGATTTCACCGCCTGATGCGAAAGGCCGGTTGGCTGCAAAGTCAACCACCAACTTTCCTTCACCAGGCGATACCAGCGACAAAATCTTCTCACCTTCCCAGCGGGAGCTAATGAGCCGGGGAAAGATCGCGGTAGACAGTCGCGCATTGGCAAGATTTTGCCTCACTCGGCTATCACTATTATCGAAAACGGGATCGCCTAACACGATGACGGTCTTTGCAGGTGGCGTTCGAGTCTTGACTTCCTGACGTATGGCAGACAAAGCAGTTACAGATGGCAAGACGACAACCTCGTGATCGTCTATGAGTGACCTCGAGCTCGCTTCTGATTCTGACTGTGACGGCAGCGGGAGAGCGGCAAAGGGAATAAATTGCAACGCTCCTGACGTGAGTACTATTAGACGCTGCTTAGTCAGTTTATTTTTGATCGGACTCAATAGCATGCGGCTGAGGTCTCGCGCCTGGCCGTCAGCTCTTGAGTCTGCCCTGGAAATCTCCGCTCGCCACCCTTCCGGGCTTTGATGAAGATCGAGATGATTTCTGAGAGTGAGTGCCTCGTAGAATTGTCGAGCCAGGTTTTCTATCGCAGTGTGCGCCGGCAGTTCGTAACTCGTTATTTCATCCGACGTCGCCGCCAATAAGAAACTACGCTTGCCCGCGAACACGTACTGCAACAACAGCGTGTCTTTATCAAGGAGCTGCTCTTGAATCTCCGCGGCAGTAAGCGGCTGAATCTGCGTGAGTGCTGCATAACGCGGATTCAGTCTTCGAATCTCGGCCCTCGTGGTCTCCAATTCATTGCGTAGACGATAGATCTCTTTAGCAGTTGCTTCAGCCGCTCCATTGTTATCGTTAGCAAGCTGACGCCGCTGGACCGCTAACGCATTCAGTTTTTGACTTGCTGTTCGCTCACGTTCCAGTAAGCTTGCATCGACGCCTTGTCGCAAATCGATCTTAGTTTCAGCCAGGAGATCCAGCAGTCCACGCGCTCGTGCTCGTTCGCAAGCATGAAGTGCTTTAGCAGCATAACCAACCGAAGGGTGAAGTTGGTCCAGTTCGATGAGCAGCGTTATATAAAATTCATAATAGTCCTGTACCGAAGCAAAGTAAGAAATCCGAAGCTGTTGGTTTGAACCTTTGGCGCGTAAGGACTCTACTATTTTTAGTGCCTCCTCGATCTCACGTTCGGCCTCAGAAAAACGCCCGGTATTGCGATAAACAATACTGAGGCCATAGCGAGTGGTGGCCTCCCCGGTTAAGTCTCCGATTTCTCTGCGGATCGCCAAAGCCGCGTTAAAGAAACTCATCGCTTTCTGGTTTTCATTCAAAGCCTTATGCACCCAACCAAGGTTCGAAAGAATGTCGGCTTTGGCGTCGCGCTGCGATTCTGGAAGGAGGCTGAGGGCAAGAGTCAAATTATTTAGTGCCTCAGAATGGCGGCCTAAACGGCTCTGAACCTTTGCGATTCCCGTCAAAGTAACTGCTTCGCCACGACGATCCATCACTTTGCGGCGACAGATCAATGAGTCGGAGAACATTTGCAGCGCCTTCTGGTCATCACCTCTTAAGGCATGTACCCATCCTAATCCATAGAGCGAGATTCCTTCACCTCTAATATTCTTCTCCGCACGATGAATCTCATGGGCTTGACTAAAACTCTCAAATGCACTCTCTAGATCCGACAAGTAGAGATATGGCCAACCGAGAGCGGTTTTAACCATTGCTTCTCCCGACGTGCTTTTAAGTTGAATAAACATCGCCAAGGCACGGTTGAGATAGTCAATGGCCGTCTGATTGTCGCCGAACGAGAAACAACTAAAGCCTACTCCATAGAGCGCTAGCGCTTCTTCATAAGAGTTTCCCAGAGAACGCCAAACGTCGGCTGCTTGCTGAAACTTCGCTGCAGCTTCGCGAACGGACTTGGTGCTGCTGCGCAACTCCTCTCCTTCCGAGATCAGACGTTCCGCGGTAATCAGCGTCTTATCACTGCTTTGAGCAATGCGCGGCGGATCAAATTTCAATTCATACTGGCCACGCGCGCTTACTTCGTCGAAAGAGTGAACATTGAGTAGATAGAAACCATCAACGGGTGCAATCAGTGAAATCGTTTCCGGTCCGTGCGAGCCGTTGGGTCTATCGATATCCGATAGCTGCGTTCCATCCTCACTGTAGATTGTAAGGACTACATCAATTCCTCTCTGGGCCACAACAACATGCAGGAATTGATTTGCCTGGAGGACTATGCGATAGGCGTGACACTCTCCGCCTCCGAGTTCGCGTAGCAGTGTCTGGCGCGCTTCAAGTTGAGTTGGAGTGCTCGAGCACGGAGTTCTGTCGCGACTCATCACGGTTGCGCCCACTACGAGCAGCAAACAGATCGCGACCGCTCCCCGAAACAGAAGCCAAACGGATCGTGTCCGTGAAAAACCTATCAACAAGAGTAGTTTTCGAACCTACTTTTTACTACTTAGCGGTTTAACTACAGAGGGGATACATTGGGGGACTTCAGTTTCCCTGGTCACACAAATCAGATAATCACCTGGCTTAACAGAAGATAGATTTAGCTCCAACCGCAATTGGGTACCATCACGGCTAATCGCTTCTACTGATCGCAAGGTGGCGCCATAGGGGTCGGCCAGATTTACTCCATACTTTCCTTTAGGACTGCCGTCCGGCAATTTAACTGTGAGTTCATTCTGTGTTGTCCTGAGTAGAATTGGGGAATGCCGCGGCTGAGTGGTGCTGCGTAATGGGCTATATCGTCCGAAGTCGATACTTACCCTGTTTTCAGCAATCAGCGGCTGCGAGCTATTTCTACCATTGGACACTGAGGATTCAAGGCGAGCCGGAGATTGGGACGGAGTCGCTGCGGGCATCGCCGATCTTGGGACTTTCTCATCTTCTCCGGCGACTGGTGCGCGCTCCATATTCAAAGTGGCATTGAGATTTGCTCCTTCTCCGATACCTTTATTTCGTTCTCTAATCACCACAAACACACATATGGCGAGGGCGAGTACACCAGCCAGACCTCCAGCGAGAATTGGAGCCAATCGAGGTTTGTAATTGTGATGAGCCTCGCCCATCCCCACAACTTGTCTATCCGTGCGCCCGCGAGCCAGCCCTTGCCGGTAATATGCAAAACACTCAGAACACATAAGCAGATGTTCTCGCACGTCGTCGAGCGGAAGTTCTTGTGACTGTATCATCGCATCGAGCGTGCTCAGGGCTGGACAATCATCCCTTTTGGGGTTAGGGAAATCTTCGACAAAATGAGTTACGGCTAACTGTACCAAGCGGTCGGGCCGCTGCGCAGAAAGGTTCCGGCCCGGCCACCTGATGACGGTGAGGATTCGATCTCTTAAACTGACTGATGTTTTACTCACTTTATGTTCTTGAAGACCTTCCCAATGTTCAAAGGGTCTGAGCGGGCAAAAACGCACCCATTTAGGATCAAAAATCCTTCAAGCTTTCCGTTGTTGCAGAACCTGACGCTCCGATTCACGTGTTTCCGATTCTATCAGTGCCGCGAGTCGTCGAATTTCTTTACTCCACTCCGATCTTAAGTGATTGCTTTGCATATCTTGCTCTTTCGCAATCTCCTCAAAGGTATGGCCTAGCATACGCAGTTCAAATATCCGTCGAGTCTGCGGATCAGCCCGGTCCAGAAGTTGATGGATCAGAATCTTTTCATAAACGGCTTCATCAGACGCTTCCGCGCCGGCTTCATTATTTGCCAGCATGGCAAGGTTGAGTTCTGCGTGTTTACCTTCCTTTTCAACTTCCTTACTTAATAAATGAATGAACGTTCTATACAGATAGCCGTGAACACTAGTGATTTTTTGGGGGCTTTCGTTTACCTTGCGTGAAACCAACGCCGTTGCTTTCATCATCACTATTTGACCTGCTTGTAGATCGCGAAGAGTCCTTCGGATGTAGGGCACCACGGCTGGCCACACATTGCGGCCGACGTCGTAAACGGCTCGATCAATCAGGCCGAATTCATCGATGTATGAAGACTCTAAATCGGGCCAGGTAACTTCAGGCTCTAAGACATGAGAGGACATTGTTACGGTCTACCGCGCTTCAACGACGCTTACCACCCTGCTGGCGCTATTCAGATCAAGTGGCCGTCACTCAATAATGCTGTCGGGGAATTACTAACGTTCTTTAGCGACTCTTGCATTGAATGTCGGAGTCTGGGAGTGCCTAAGAGTCGTGAAGATGAAGCTACTTGTTAATGAAGCCGATACACGTGAGAGCACCCGAGGCTTGCGTGAAGAGACTTCAAGAACTCCGGGATTATAAGCGCTAGGAGTTAGAAATCAACTGTGGGTGGAAGATTCGCCACCAAGAAGCACAAAAAGTACAAAGGATTTCCGCTGATTTTTGTGCTTTTTTGTGGCTGGAAGACTTTATGATTCGTCGTAAACACGCCGCGCGCGGACGCTCACGAACTCATCTGTTTCGATGATGTAGGCCGTCAAGTCGTGACCGTAAACACAACCGGTGTCGAGGCCGATGGCTTTCTTTCCTCGTTTTATCTTGGGACCGGGCCAGTGTCCGAAGAGCACGATTTTGTCTCCTTCATAGACGTCATACCACGGCGTGTCGTTGTGACTCTCACGATTTTTTCCGAGGGTGCGCAGCAGCGTCATGTCTTCGCTGGTCTGGGAGTGCAGCTCCACATTGGGACGCAGACCCGCATGTACGACCAGATGCGTGTTCAGATCGATTGTGAACGGCAATCTATTTAAGAACGGGAGATAAGTCTCTTTGTCTTTTTTGAGCTCTTTGTGCGTCGCTTTTTGGGAAGGTTTCATATGGACCTTCTCGCCATTCCACTTCCGCCGTAACGCCAGATCGTGATTGCCCATCACAGTACGAAAGCGCGCATCACGCATAAACAACTCGAGCACTTCGCGGCTCTTCGGCCCCTTGGTGACCAAATCGCCAACAGCAACAACGCGGTCGTCTGTCGCGAGGTTAACTTTCTGAAGTAACTCCATCAGTTCGTCGTAACAACCGTGAATGTCTCCAACTACAATTGTGCGGCTCATCCACCCCTCCATGCTCACTTGTAAAGATAAGTCTTGCTCTCTTGCTGATCCCATTCAACACTATCGATATTCTCGCGGTCGGCGGACAATATTTCCTCACTCAACTTGCTGGTGCTGACCTTCGTGTCCAGGTTCACGAGGTAAACGATTTTGCCCATCGGCTCTTCCTCGTCCTGACGATTGAGCTGTCGCAGCTCTGAATCAAATCCGTAACGCTCGAAGAGTTGGTTGAGCACGTCGTTCGTCTGATCGACGTTACGCGTCCCCACGCAAAGTTCCATCGAACGGACGACTTGGGCTTGTTCGAAGAATTCAAGGATTGCCAAAGTAAGAAGCACAAATAGCGTCAGGATAACAGCCATGTCCCAGCGCCCGACTCCCGCAGCCAGACCAACTCCAAGACAGACCAGCAGTACCGTAATCTCCTTTGGGTCGCGAATGTTCGTGCGAAAACGCACGAGTGAAGCAGCCGCAAAGATACCAAAAGCCCGCGCCGCACTATCTCCCACCACCATCATCATCGCGCCTGCAACCACTGCCATTAGAATCTGAGTCTGCGCCACGTAAGGATTGCGGCGCGAGAGCGTGACACCACGACGCGGGCGAAACGCAAGCAGTGCGGCGAGAAATGCCGCCAATGAAAAGCGCAACGCAATCCTGGCGGAGGTCGATTCCCAACTCGAAAAGTTGGCCGGTGAAAGACCGGTAACGTCTGGACCAAAGAGCTGGCCCAGCAATGGAGCTTCGCGCTTCGGCTCCTCCTCGGCCGGTGTGCGCGAGGGTTTTTCACTCGATGTGGTTACTACTGTAGGCGCGGTTTGATCGCGCAACATGTAAGCAAGCAGTCCGCTGCCCAGCAGGATGACGACAAACGTCGCCAGCACCGCAAGAGTCAAACGGTTCATCTCTCGTATTCCTTTCTAAGCCAAGAACCATCCACAGACGACACAGAATCTATTGTTTACTCCACAATTTCTTTCGCTTCAACGAGTGAACGTTCCCGACAGGCGGTGAACTATTTAGCCCTTCGAAGAACAACTGGCTGTTGAAAGGCTCTTCACCAGGAGCCATTGCGGGACGCTCGTAAGTCCCATCAGAATTCATCACCCGCGCTTTCACGTTATCGCGCAGGTACGCAGCTAACACCGTGTCTTTCAAATAATTCTTCGACTGCGGATCAAGCACCGGCGTCACCACTTCCACACGACGATCGAGATTGCGCGTCATCCAGTCAGCAGAACCAATAAAGACTTCTTCGTCGCCGCCGTTCGCGAAGTAAAAAATACGGCTGTGTTCGAGGAACTGTCCGACGATGCTCCGCACATGAATCGTTTGCGAGAGTCCAGGCTCACCGGGACGGATCATACATGCGCCGCGCACGATCAGATCGATTTTGACGCCGGCTTGCGACGCCTCGTACAGTGCTTCGATGATGTTGAGATCAGTCAAGCGGTTGATCTTGGCCATTATGTGCGCGGGCCGACCGGCCAGCGCATGTTCTGTTTCGCGCTTGATCAAGTTCATCATGCGCTTGCGCAGGTTCAGCGGCGCAACCATCAGCCGGCTGTATTCCTTCTGTATCGAAAAGCCCGTCAGAAAGTTGAACACGTCGGTCGCATCATCGCCGATTACCGGATCGTTGGTGAGCAATCCAAGATCTGTGTACAGCCTTGAAGTGGTGGGATTGTAGTTGCCGGTGGAAATGTGAGTGTAGGTTTTAAGACCATCCTGCTCGCGCCTCACCACCAGCGTTACTTTGCTGTGCGTCTTTAGACCTACTAACCCATAGACCACGTGTACGCCGGATTCGCTAAGCCGCTTGGCCCATTCGATGTTGTGCTCTTCGTCGAATCGCGCTTTGATCTCCACCACTGCGGTCACCTGTTTGCCACGCTCACTCGCTTCGATTAGAGCTTGCGGAATGGGAGATTTCTTCCCGATCCGGTAGAGACACATCTTGATCGCCATCACGTCCGGATCGTTAGCTGCCATGTTGATAAAATCCACGACGGCTGCAAACGCGGTGTAAGGATGATGAAGCAGCACATCCTGCTTTTTGATTGCGTCGAAGATCGATTCCTTATTCCGCAACGAAGCGGGCACAACTGCCTTGAGCGGTTTGTCTTTGAGCTCTGGTTTGTTGATGCCGTAAAGCTCCATCAAGTCAGGCACGTCGAGCAGTCCATCAATCTGGTAGACATCGTCCGGCTGAATACTGAGCGAGCTGGTCAGATACTCAACCATTTCACCCGGCATCGACGACGAGACTTCCAAACGTACAGCTAACCCGAAGCGACGTTCGCGCAGCGACTCTTTTATGAGGGCTAATAGATCTGCGCCTTTGTCATCGCGGATCTCGACATCAGCATCGCGCGTTACGCGAAAGATGTGTCCCTTACTCAGGTTCATGCTCGGGAACACGGAATGGATGTTTGCCTCGATCACCTCTTCCACGAGGGCAAACTTCAACTCCCCTGGAGTGATCGGAATGAGCCGCGGCACCACGGGCGGAACTTTTATTCGTACAAATCTGGCCTGATTTCCCAGCGGTATTCCGGCGAAAGTATCCTCGGGATTCGTCTCAACGGTCAGACCGATGTTCAGACTCAGGTTCGAGATGTAAGGAAAAGGACGAGCGGGATCTACAGCCTGCGGAGTGAGGACCAGAAAAATGTTCTTCATGAAGTACTGGGCCAGGCTGCGCTTTTCGTCTTTAGAAAGTGATGCATAGGGCGCGATGACTACGCCGTTAGCCTCAAGCTCCGGGATCACTTCATCGCGCAAACAGCGTGAGTGCTCTTCCACCAACGCGAGCACGCGTTCGCGAATAACTCCGAGCTGTTCCGGGGGCGTTAATTCGCCGGGCATCGGCCCGAGGTCTTCAATATCCAGCATCTCCTTGATGCCGGAAACGCGGACCATGAAGAACTCGTCCAGGTTGGACGAAAACACTGAGAGGAACTTCAGCTTCTCGAGTGCCGGCGTTGATTTCTCGGTGGCTTCTTCGAGTACTCGCCTGAAGAACTCCAACTGGCACAAGTCGCGATTGAGTACAGACCAGGCAAAAAAACGTTTTGGCTTTTTCGATTGAGCCGGAAATTCGGATTGCATTGATTATTACCCTGAATTGTTCACTCTTTCTGTGGATTAGTTTGAGCAACGCGCGTCGATAATCATTCGTGCCTTGCGCTCAAACTCCGCAGCCCACTCTGCCGGGGGGCGATCGCGCTCCGCATTCCGCGAAGCCTGAAACACTCGCGTAATTGTTTTGTCTTGTTTCTCGGCGTCGAGTAGCCGCTGAAGTCCATCAGCCAGCAACTGGCGGCCGGCTTCGCTGATGTTGGCATCGCCGATGCTCTTGGCCGTGGTGGTACAGCGTCCGCCGCTCACCTCGATCGGATCTTTGGTACGCCACACGTCGAGTCTCGCCTTCTTTTCACTGGACCGCGAAAAACCAAAAGTTGATCCCATGTCACTGACATAAAAGACTGCCTCGTCCGGCTCGCAGACCCGAGTGTTGTCGCCGTTCTTTTTGGACTTCAGACATGCGAACTTGTGGTTGTCAGTTTTAGTATCACCATGATCGATGAACGCAAGCCAGAGTTTGAACGCATCAATCTCTGCGCGTGGAGCGCCGTGCTGTAACAGCTTCTGAAGTGATTTAGCAAGGGAGGCCGAATCCTTGTTGTTACACTTCACGTCGATTCCCTTAGCGAGCGAAAGCTCTATACCCGCTGCTGGTTGAAATGGTGAGAAACTAGTGCCTTGAAAACTCTTGGTCAGGCTCTTCTCGCAGTCCGGACACGTGACATCGGCGACCCATTCGTCGTCGGCGAAGAAACCCAGCGCTTTCGAAAATCGTGACGACAGAAACTCGCCATAGATCTCGCCATTCCTTTTGTCAGCCGATTGGCCCTTGAAGTGGGGCTTAACTTTGTAACGGATCAGATTGCCGTCGTCGTCAGTGACTCCTGGAACTGAGCAATGAAATTTGGGCGTGGTGCCGGTGCCCGGTCTCTCATCCTTGTTCGCCACACAATTCATCGCCTTCGCAAGTCCGTTGTCATCGACCGGCGGCGCACCGCGCCGCGGCCCCTTGTCCGGGTTGTAACCGAGCACCGGGTCGTAGCCGGGATCGGGGGCGCGATAAACTTTTGCAGTCTGCTCAGCCCGCGCGCGCCCCTCAGCCGTAAAGCAGGCTTGTTGAGCCCTGGCCGGCGGCATGAGAAAAAGCGCAGCGATAAGAATTAGCAGAGGCGGGATCCACTTCGGATTCTGATGCATTGTTTACCTTTGAGATTTATTCGTTCAAGCGCGGTAAAAGATAGCACATAGCAGTCGTGATTCGGATTCCTTACTGATTTTGTGCCTTTTGTGCCTCTTTGTGGCAAATCATCCTTGTGGCTTGCTGAATTGCTGCTTTCAAACTATCTTTTCATCCTCATGACGCCATACCTGTCCGTTGTAATCCCCGCTTTTAATGAGGAACAACGTATCACTCAAACACTCAGCGGCGTCTACAGCTATCTGCAAAAACAAGATTATCAGTGGGAAGTGCTCGTCGTTATCGACGGCGCACAAGATAACACCCTCGCAAGAACTCAAGAGTTTGCCGCCGGCCGCCGGCACATTCGCTGGATCGATCGGAAACAGAATCGCGGTAAGGGTTACACGGTACGGGAAGGTATGCTCGCAGCTACCGGTCGCGTGCGTCTATTTACCGATGCAGACAACTCAATCAGTATCTCGAACTTCGATAAGATGGCGCCGCTTTTCCGCGAGGGTTATGATCTCGTCATCTGCTCGCGCCATTCCCGCGACGTGACGGGCCCTCTGCACGAGGGACCACAATCACGCGTTAAGAGAATCTTGCGGGGCGCCGGTAACCTGTTTATCCAGACAGTGGCTGTACCCAGCATCTGGGACACTCAATGTGGATTTAAGGCGTTCAGCAAATCGCTGGTAGAACAGATCTTTCCCGTTTGCAAGATCGACGGCTGGGGCTTTGACGTTGAAACACTCGCGCTCGCTCGCCATCTTAATTGCCGGATCGGGATTGTTCCGGCGCGATGGTCCAACCGTCCCGGCACTCACTTGCGACCCGCGCACTATCTTGACGTCCTTTACGAGACTGTCAAAGTCCGCTGGAATTTGACGACCGGTGCGTATGCGACCGAGTTGAGACTGAGAGAGCAAACTAACGCTGTTCGAATCGAGGAATCAATTAGAAGCCATGCCAATAACGCTGCAGGCTGAAGCTACTGCATCCCACCGTCGTCGGCCGTAAAGTGGAATGGCACAACAGCCCGGTGCGCCAAAAACGATTGCACTAGTTGTCATTCTGTTGCTTGTCTACCTGGTCTGCTTCTACCTGCTCACGTTTCCGCAGCTACATCAATTCTCGACTCACTACTTCACCGACGAGGGCGATGGCCTCGGCAACATCTGGAATCTGTGGTGGACCAACAAAGCGATAACTGAGCTACATCAGTCTCCATGGCACACAACGTTTCTGTACTATCCTTACGGCACTTCCCTTCTGCCGCACACCCTGAATCCCTTCAACGGCGTAATGGCAATCATCCTGATGAGGTTTATGAGTCAGGTTCAGGCCCATAACTTCATCGTCGTCTTTGCCTTTGTCGTAAGCGGTTTGACGGCGTTCTTCCTTGCACGAGAGTTTACAAAATCAACTGCTGCCTGCTTGGTTGGCGGCTTCATTTTCACCTTCTCTGAATATCACTTCGCTCACGCGCAGGGACACCTTAACCTGCTATCAATGGAATGGATTCCCCTGTTCATGTTGTGCTGGTACAGGTTGATTACCAAACCACGCGTCGTCACCGGTGTTCTTTCGGCCGGCGCGCTCTTCCTGGTGTTGCTCTGCGACTACTATTACTTTCTTTACTGTGTAATTGGCGGGCTGCTGATCTTTATTTGGCACTGGATCAGAAGCAGAGACTGGCTTTTCTTTCTGCGTTCAAACTACCGGCGCGCGCTTGGCGCGTTCCTGCTTGTGACGCTTATCACTGCTGGACCGCTGGTGGCTTCGCTGCTCAACTTGATGGTGAGCGATCCTCCGTTGGGAGCACACGATCCCGCCTCGTTCTCTCTGGATCTATTGGGATTATTCATACCCGGTCGTCATTGGCGATTTTCCGAGCTCACCTCTTTTTATTGGAGTGGCCTGAATGACCCGGTCGAGAAATCCGGGTATATAGGCTTTGCGGTGTTGTTCCTCCTCCTCTACGCCTGGATTAGGCGTAAGCACTTGCACGAAGCTGTCGGGTTATGGTTTCTCGTTTTCCTTGTTTTTGCCGTACTCGCACTTGGACCAGTGATCCATATTGGCGGCCATGAACTTCGTTTTCCATTCACGCCTTATACAATACTCACGAAATTGATCCCGGGAATGTCACTCGGCGGGATGCCGGTACGCATGGTAGTGATGGCGATCCTCGCCGCCTCTGTTCTTGCTGCGGTTGGATTCGCCGAATTACTGCGTCGCAAACGTTCGTCAGTTGTTATCGCAATACTGCTGGTGGTCCTGGTCTTCGAGTATCTGCCAGGCCCTCTGCCCGCAAGAGAAAACCCTTTGCCTGGATTTGTAAAGGAATTAAAAAAGTTGCCGGACGGCGCGATCTACGACGCGCGCAGTAGTAAATTTCATGCGCTTTACTATCAGACCATCCATCAGAGACCGATGGCGTTTGGTTACATTAGCCGGCCGCCGGCAAGTGTCGAGGCTAAGAGCAGAGAGTTGCGACGTGTCTTTGAGTCGGGAGATTACGAGAAACTCTACCGGGAATACGGCTTCCGATATCTGATTCTGCCGGCGCGTATGAACGCAACTCTCGGATCGCTCGTGTATCAAGATAACGACGCGCAGATATACGACCTCAGCAATAGCCGCGGTCGTGAATGATCTCCTGCTTATGCCTTTTAGCAGTTTCCCCAAGATTCGACCAACGCTTCCACCCGAATACCAAAAGATCTACCTGCAACATATTCAAGAGAACCGGCACGGGCAGTCGCCGGCCTCGCGCATGTCAACAGCGCTGGAAGGATGGATGCACCGCAGGATTGCCAGAGATGTGCGGGAAAGCAATCGCAGTCTGTCAACGCTCGAGATCGGCGCCGGTACCCTCAACCATTTGCGATACGAATCGAAGAATGCAGCTTACGACATTGTCGAGCCGGCGCATTATCTATTCGCCGGCTCGCCGTTCGTGAGTCGCGTGAGGACCATCTACAACGACATCAAAGAGGTGCAATCGGATAATAGCTACGATCGAATAATTTCCATCGCCAGTTTCGAACACATCTGTAACTTGCCTGAAGTAGTTGCGCGTTGCGGTCTCTTATTGAAGCCAGGCGGTCAATTGCGGGCGGCGATACCCACTGAGGGTGGTCCACTTTGGAGTTTGGGTTGGAAGCTGACAACAGGACGCGAGTTCAAGCGGCGATATGGATTGGATTATGAAGTGATCATGCGAGCAGAGCACGTAAACACGTGGCGGGAGGTGGCAGACGTTCTCAACTACTTTTTTCAGTCAGTAAAATTCAGCTACCTCGGGTTCAGCCGGGCGCTCTCCGTCTATCAGGTCTATATCTGTCGCGATCCGGATCTCACAAGGTGTTCCGATTACCTCAGTTGAGCACCAATGATGGATCTGATTGATGATCCGGTGCTAAGCCAGTATCTTACCTGACATGAGAACTAAGGTTTCAACTACGGGTCAAATCATTCTTCCCGCGGAGATACGGCGGGAAGACGACATCAAGCCAGGCCAGGAATTCCTAATTGAACGCATTGATCGCGGAGAATACCTGCTGAAACGAAAAGAAAAACCGCGCAACCGAGATCTCGTAAAGCTTTTGCTCTCCTGTCCCGTTAAGAACTGGTTCCAACCCTTCGATCGCACAGAAACGACCGATGACATCCTTGCGATGCGCAACATTCGGAATTTCAAAAAGGCGAGAGTGAAGACGTTGAATCCGTTTGATTGACGTGTTGGGAAAGCAGCGAATTCTCTCATTCGTCTTCTTCGTCTTCCGAAGCTACCATGCCATCTCAACTACGCGGCAAAACAAAAGCAAACCTAAAAACAATCCGCACCTCACCTCAGTATTCGGCAAACGCGTCGTCCGGGTAACAATACAGCCAGCGCTCCAGTGGCTCCGCTGACGCAATCACCGGATGACCACTCGCGCCGGCATGCTTGGTCGCGTGACGATTCGGCGAACTATCGCAACACAGCGTGACACCACACGTTTGACAAGTGCGCAGGTGAACCCACTGATCCCCGATCTTCACACACTCTTCACACTCACGGCGCTTCGGATGCTTAACCGTCTCGATAGCTTCGATATGAGTACAACTTTCATCAGCATTCATAATCCGGGTATTCTACGAAATGTATAAGGTTCGCCACAAAGAAGCACCAAAGGCGCAAAGATTTTTTGGCGAAAATGGTTGCGGTTTTGTATTGTCGGAATCTGCCGTTATCCTAACGGACGCATATCGTGTCCAAATCAAGGAGGTTAGATGAAAACAGCAGTTTTGAAACCCGCGGCTCTTATGCTGCTTATCTTTGTAACCGCTGCCCTTGTCACCAACAGCCAAACTACAAACAAGCCTTCAACCCAGTCGGACGTTAAAGTCCGGCAGCGGATGAGCTTCGGTGGAGGCAACAGCAGCGAGAGCATTCTCTACATAAAAGGCCCGCGTATGCGTAGCGAGATGGCCGGAGGCATGGGATATACCACGATCCAGCAGTGTGACCTCAAGCGCATGTTAACGCTGAACGACAAAGCAAAAACTTACCTGATCTCCCCAACAGACGGCTCAAGCCCCGCAACCGTGAGCGACGGAGGGGCAAGCAGTGCAGCCGTGCAGCCTTCAACTCAGCCACGCGGCGGTGTGGTCAACATCACCAACACAGTCACTGACACAGGTGAGCGGAAGCAGATGTTTGGCTTCACTGCGCGGCACATTAAAACCTCGATCGAAACGAAGGCGAGCCCTGAAGCGTGCGCCAAAGATCAGAAAATGGAAACTGACGGCTGGTATATCGACTTCAATTACACCTACGAATGTCCCGGTCAAACACAGAAATACCAGTCGATGCCCGTCCAACCTCAACCTGGATGTAAAGATGAGATTCGGTCGAGAACTGTCGGAACGGCGAAACTCGGATTTCCCGTGCTCGTGACCACGACGATCTACCAGCCTAACGGCGGCACGACCACGATGACTCAGGAAGTGCTCGAACTCTCGAGAGAACCGCTCAGCGCAGCTCTGTTCGAAGTGCCTGAAGGTTACACGCTCGCCAAGGATATGCAGGAGCTATACGGGATCAGCACGACAGCAATGTCGCCGTCCGCGTCCACCCGTCCACCTGAGAGCAACACCACTTCTTCCGCAACAACAACCAGCGCCACAACCGACAAGAAACCCGGCGTGATCCGGATTGGCTTGGTGCTCCCAACAGTCCAGGTAACTGCCGGTGATGCCGCACAAACAGCGGAAGCGGTGCGCAACAGTTTTGCAAGTCATCTCAACGCGCCAAACGTGGAAGTCATACCGCTCAACGCCGCATCCGCAGCAGAAGCACGACAGAAGCAGTGTGACTACATGCTTTCCGTTTCAATGACCGTGAAGAAAGGCGGAGGCGGCTCGATGTTTGGCCGCTCGATTGGCAATATCGCCGGTGCGGCCGCTGGTCACATTCCTGGAGGAAGCACCGCAGGCTCTGCGGCCGCGCGTTCAGCAACCATCGCCGGTGTTTACACTGCGGCTACGATTGCCGGCAATACAAAAGCGAAGGACGAACTTTCTCTCGATTACAGAGTCGATTACGTTGACAGGCCAAGCACTTTGCTCGCCGACACCGCCAAGGCCAAAGCCAAAGCAGACGGTGAAGACATACTCACCCCACAGGTTGAGAAAGCGTCGCAAGCGATACTGGCCGCCGTGCGAAAGTGAACAACTCAAAGAACGAACGAGGGGGAATGAAACGACATGCGATCGCGGTTTTGTGAATTCGCTTTCTTGTTCATAGCTGTAATTGCAATCTGCTTCGCCCAATCTGTTCAAGCACAGAAGGGCGGCTCGATCGCCTACATTCGCGACAGCACAGAGATTCGTCTCATCGATCCTGACGGCACAAACGATCGGCGACTCTGGACGCATCCTGACGCAAAGAAAGCGCTCGGCATCGATTACGTAGCATGGCGTCCTGACGGGAAAGAACTTGCCTTCTCGAGCAAGCACACCGCTGCTGCATCACTGTACGATGCGGACCTCTACGTCGTGCGTCCCGATGGTTCCGGTCTTCGCAAACTGACCAACGCTCCGGACCGGGCTGAGTTCACGCGCTTTCCGAAAGGCAGCGTGAGCGTCACATTCAGCAACGATCAGCCGTCGTATAAGCAATCGCAGGCGAGCGCGGGAATTTTCATCGTGTACGTCGCGGGAGCAGCCGAGCCGCAACAGATCACGCTGCCGCCCGGTGCAACGAAAACAGTTCTTTTCAATCAGGTCGCAGACTTCGGCAACACGGCGCAGGCAGTCGTGGCGATCTGGGGTAACTACCGCTGGTTTACTCCTGGTGTTGACGTGCGAGCGGGCAGCACTGTGAAGGCGCCGGCGTTTTCAATCACCGGCGATGGCATTGAATACTTCGGCGCGTACCGTCCCGTGTGGCGCCAGGATGGTTCGCGTGTAAGTTACCGCTCGGGTGCTTGTACGTTGAACAGCGTCCCCGTTAATCCGACGCCGGGTGAATACGTTTACAACCCACTCTTCAGCGGCAAGAACCCGCTGGGCACATGCGTCTGGGATTGGGGTCCAACGGCCGAAACAGCGAATCAACTGCTTTACACCGAGAATGGATCCGGCGATTCCAGCATCTTCCGCATTGCTGAAGGCGGTAAGCATCCGGGTGAGAAACTGACAAAGTACTCGGATATCGAATACCAGATACTTTTCGATCTGCGTTGGCTTCCGGATGCTTCGGGGTTTCTCTTCTCGAACCAAACGTTGATGAGAGACTCCGCAAACATCTTTCGTTACGACTTCGCCACGCGCAAAGTCACTCAAGTCACTCACCTCGAGAATGAATTCACCGGCAGCTTCACCATTTCACCCGATGGACAATGGATTGTGTTTGAGCGATCGAAGTCGTTGGATGACAATCGCGATATCGATCTGTGGATCGCGAAGATTAATGGTAGCAACGCGCGTCTGCTGGTCCGCAACGGCTTCTCACCATCGTGGCGTTAGGATCATTTTTACAGGATTAGATATGATTTGGGCGCGCTCGTGAGTACGAGCGCGCCCAATTTTATGGACCATGGCACTCGATGATTGATCTATGACCTGCGCCGGTTCTTTCTGCGGGCAAATGCGGCTACCGCCGCGAGGCCAGTCCCGAGCAGGACCATCGCCGTAGGTTCCGGATTTTGCGAGGCGGCCGCCGGCGTCTGCGGTCGCACTATTCCGAGTTTCGGACCTTGCCTGAAAGCCGCCATACTAAAGCCCAAATGCTTTCCATTGTTGCTTTCAAAATGAGCTGCGTAGAGATAACCGGTTTCTTCCGCACGTTGATTATCAAGAACGGTTAAATTGTGTCTTTCGGCAAAAATCATTTTTTCAAGAGACATATTTGACTGGACCACATCCGCACGAGCGGATGAGGTGAGCGTCAAGAAAACGACAGCACTGAGAATGACTGTCAAAACCCCTGGTTTAGACATACCTTCATCCTTGGAACGACAAACGTTTACATAGGGGGCGAAAGGGACTGTATTTCTTCCTATTTAGGGGTGATTGTCGGCGGAATTTACTCCCGGACTATCGCGAAATTGTCACCAGCCTGCCACGTGTTTGTAACAATCGCTCATCTGATCTCAACCTGCTGAGCTTTGCCGGTATCGGTCGCAGTGACAGCTTTAGACGGTGAAGACTTTACGACGAAGTTGAACTTTCGTGGGCCAGGATTATAAGTACCCTCGGCTGCTCCAATTGAAACTACCGCCCCACCGGCTACACGCTTCACACTGAAGGCGGTCCGGCGATATGCGCCGGTCGTGTACGCCGGACTAAGCCCGTCATCTTCATAGAGACTGCCACTCGCTTTGCCTGAATCATCCGGGTAAATGTTGAACGTGATCGGATCGAGGGGCTTCTCTCCAACGTAATTCATGGATGGTCCGGAGGGAATGACCGCACCTGCACGCACAAACATCGGCACCATGTCGAGTGGAGCTTCGACACTGATCATCGTTCCACCAGAATATGTTTTGTTGGTCCAGTAGTCGTACCAGCTACCCGCCGGAAGATAGACGAGCCGGCGCGTTACGTCAGGTTTCAGAATCGGCGCAACGAGGAGATCGTCACCAATCATGAACTCGTCGTCGAGGTTGTAAGTACTTGGATCATCCTGGTAGTTCAACAGCAAAGGTCGAAACAGCGGCACACCCGTGCGATGGGCCTCTTCCAGAGTTGTATAAAGAAAAGGCAGCAGCGCGTAGCGGAGTTTCAGATACTTGCGAATAATGTCTTCGTAATACTTCCCGAAGCGCCACGGCTCCTGATCGTAACCGTCATTCTGCTTATGATTGCGACAGAACGGCGCCAGGAAACCGATCTGATAAGAACGAACGAGCAGCTCGCCATTACCGCGTCCGATGAAACCGCCAATATCGCTGCCGACAAACGGCTCGCCTGACAGACCCAGCGAGGTAAACATCGGAATATTCAACGACAGAGCTTCCCAGGTGCTGTTCGTGTCGCCGGTCCACATCGTCGAGAATCGTTGAATACCGGCGTAAGCTGCGCGCGTGATTACGTAAGGACGGCGATCGGGTTGGAGACGTTCGAGTCCTTCGCGAGTGGCGCGCGCCATGAGCAGCGCAAACGTGTTCCGGTTTTTTGCGTGCGTGGTTTTCTCACCTTCGTCGTAACTCACAACGTCCAACTGGTTCTTGCCGGTCTGGTCCACGAAGTCGGCCGGCTCATTCATGTCGTTCCAGATTCCCGCGATGCCGTTATCGGTATAGACGCGATGCAGGTCGCCCCACCAGCGCCTCGCTTCAGGCATCGTGTAATCGACGAAAACGCTTTCACCCGGCCATACCTTGGGCACGAAGAGAGCGCCATTGCGCCGGTGTTGGAAAAAGTTCTTCGCCAGGCCCTCGTCGAAGGCCTGATAACCTTCGCCGCTCACGTCCTTTATGCCGGGATCGACGATGGTCACGACTTTGACGCCTTGCTTTTTGAGTTTGTCAGTCAGACCTTTCGGATCCGGAAATCTTTCCTTATCGAACGTGAACACCCGGTAGCCCTTCATGTAATCGATGTCGAGATAGACGACGTCGAGCGGCAGATCTCGCTCGCGATACTCCTTAACGACTTCTTCAACCATCGTGTCGGGGTAGTAGCTCCAGCGGCTTTGTTGATTGCCGAGCGCCCAGAGCGGCGGCAGAGGCATGTGGCCCGTGAGGTCAGCGTAGCGGCCGAGGATCTTTTTTATCGATGGTCCGTAGAAGAAGTAATAGTTCATCTCGCCGCCTTCGGCGCCAAACCACACACGTTCTTGTGACGTCTTGCCGAAATTGAAATAGCTGCGATAGCTGTTATCGAAAAAGATCCCGTAGGCGATGCCGCGCTGCAAACCGATGTAGAAGGGAATGGTTTGGTAGATCGGATCTTTGCCTTCGTTATAACCGGGCGTGTCGGAATTCCAGTTGACGAAGGAGCTACGCCGTTTGTCGAGACGTGAAGCTTTCTCGCCGAGGCCGTAGAAGTGTTCGTTGAAGCCCAGTTTCTTGGAGGCCGCGACGAAGGCGCCGGCTTTAGGATCAAACATTATTTCGGCGAGTTGGCCCTTTGGATCGTAGGACATCGGGCGTTCGTCTGCGTTGACCACCTGGTGCGTGCGGGCGTCGCGAAACTCAATCAGCAAAGGTGAACGAGTGATGGCGACTTCGAGCTCATCTGTGGTGATCGTGATTAGATCCTTTGTTTCGTTGAGGCGCCAGCGTGGCGTTTCCCAGTTTTCCCTGGCGATGGCCCATGAATGATCTTTTTGCGGTATAGGTGCAGTGAAGGCTGTCCTGACGCGGACCAGGTCCGGGGCAAGGATTGTTAGCTGTACTTGTGAGTTGTCCTGGCAGTGGAGAGTGACGGTCTTTTCTGTTTTCTCGAGACGTACAACCGGCCCGATCTTCTCGAGCGTTGTAATATCCTGCGCGGCAGCAACACACCACCAGAAAAGAATAACCACCAAGGCACGAAGGCACGAAGTTTTAATTGGGATGTATTTCATAAAATTAGTGTCTTTGTGTCTTTGTGGTTATTCAATTCCTAAAGCTAAACGTGCGGCGCCCAACAACCCCGCATCATCCCCACACTTGGCGCGCTCGATCTTTACACGCGCCGCAAGCAAAGGAAACGCGCGCTCCTCGACCTGTTGATGCATGTGCTTCTCAAACAAATCCCAACCATTCACGACACCGCCGCCAATCACGATCATTTCCGGATTGAGGATATTGATCAGGTTCGCCAGTCCGATCCCGAGGTAAACACCCATCCGCCGGAAGATCTCAAGCGCCAGATCGTCGCCTTGTTGTCCAGCCTCGAAGATCGTCTCCGCCGTCCAGTTCTCGTTCTTCTGTAACGCCGAATCCGGATACCGTGGGCTTGCTTCGCGTGCCATCCTAACAATCGCCGTCGCCGAAGCAAATACTTCAAGACACCCGCGGCTGCCACAGGTACACGCAACGCCTCCAAAAGGATCGACACACATGTGCCCGATCTCCGCGGCTGCGCCATCCACTCCACGCCACAATTTACCGTCGAGTATGATTCCACCTCCGACACCGGTCCCAAGCGTGACGCAGATGATCGTGTTGCATCCGACCGCTGCACCTTGCCACATCTCACCCACCGCTGCCGCATTGGCATCGTTCTCGAGGACTGCGGATACGTGGAGTTCTTCGGTCAAAGCGGCGCCGAGCGGGAACCCATCGAGACATGGAAGGTTGGGCGCCTTCACTACCGAGCCCTCTGCGACATTCACTGTGCCGGGTACGACTAACGAGACCGCAGATATTTCATCAACACCTCCGCATTCATGAACGGCGGCAACGATTGCGTCAACGATCGCGTTTGCGTCGTTCGCCTGCGGCGTGTTCTGCTTGAAACGAAGTCGGATTTTTCCTTTCTGATCGACGGTCGCGGCGCGCAGGTGCGTCCCGCCGAGATCAGCGGCGAAGATCAAGCCACTTTTTTCTTTGGCGTTCATTTCGTCAGAAAGCATTTCCCCGCAAAGGCGCAAAGGCGCAAAGGCGCAAAGACAGACGCAAAGTTAAGTTGACGGTTTCTTTGCGTCCTTCTTTGCGCCTTTGCGCCTTTGCGGGAGAAATATACCGTTCCACCACGACTCTTGGTGTCTCCAGGTTTTTTCCTTTTTCAATACTCATCGCCAACCGGATGAATTGAGCCATGGACCACGCCAACGGTGTCGCGGACCCAGTTCCAGTTCCAACGCGAAATCCTGGACCATTCTGGTCCCACACCTGCTCGGGAATCATCAGCCCATCATTCGCAAACGCCGCCAACGTATCCAATCGTTTACGTGCACTCCGAGCGTCCCCGGCTGCTAACTCATACTCGCCACGTTCACCTGTCAGCAGCGTCCAAAGCCGACCGACACCGTTGCGCCCATCGTAGTTCGCTCCGGTGGGCGTCTCACCGTAAGCGTCGTGATTGTACCGGTACCACGCATCGCCGGCAGGCGTTTCAACTTTTATTAATTGATCGATAAGTTTCAGCGATTCGACGACCAAACGATCTCGTGGATCTTTGATCCCGAGCCGTACTAATTCCAGAAATCCCGCATCGAGAATCCTGCGTTCGTCCACGACGCGACTGCTGCTATTAATTTCCATCGTGGCGCTGTCGTTTGGGTTGTCGTTTTCAGTGATGCGCAGGTAATAACCTGAATCGTGCTCGCTTTTTGTCACTGTCCAACGTTCGACGTTTCGCGCCCAGTTGTCGGCAGTTTTAAGGTACTCTTTACCAATCAAATCGCCATTGATTCGCGCTATTTCGGCGGCGCAGACGAGGCCCGCTATCTCCGCCGCGATCGTCGCCGGAGAATAGCCAGGCTTCTCTTCCCAGCGATCCTGGCCGGTGCCTGGTCCATGCTGCACTATAAAATCCGCGGCCGGTTTGACGTGCTTGAGCCATGTTCGTCGATCGCTGCGTTCAAGTTGGTAAGCAAGCACGAGCGGCAGCGCGAGTTGATCCATCTGCAAACCGCCTCCGATTGGCCGTCCATCAACCCACGAGTTTTGCGGAAAGCTGCCATCAGATTTCTGCTGCACGTTGAACAGATAATCGAGGAGCCGGTTGGCGGTAGCGCGATCGCCCATCGCGTCAAATGCCGTCGCTACGTGATAGAGATCGCGCGACCAAACGGCGTGATAACCACTGACCGTCGGCTCATTAGCGTTTGGCCCCCCGCCCCACGGAGTGGAAGGCGAAGCAATCACAGCGCCGCGAAAGGTCTTGTCTTCAAGTCCCGCCAGGACCATCGCCGCCATGTTGAACTGCTGCTGATGTTTCGTGACGTGAGGAAGGCGCGAAACGTAGCTGGCCCACCCGGCTTCATATTCGAGCCGTGTAGCTTGAAATCCTCTGGCCAGCGAAGCGCGCGCAGTGCTCACGGCCTGAGCCACTGTGCTACCGAACCCAAGCGCCAGGGTGCATTGATTTTGTTTCAATGTACCGGACTGGATCACGTTGCCAGTCGCTCGTCCTGTGACTTCAGCAAACCCGCAACTCGGTATCAGGGCTGAGGCTTTATTTCCATCGATAGCTACCAACGCATCGTTCTCGGTCCAGGCCGAATCATGCATTCCACTATTGTTCAGCGATGGATCGTAATAAACAGACAGTTGCGCTGGGGCTTTACTATCAAAATTCAGATCGATCAGCACGGTGCTGCTGCGCGGATCTGTTATGTAAGTTTTCGTGATCGTGTACTGGCCGCTCTTGGCGCTGTTGACCTGACGAAAAGTAAGCGAGCTGGGGTTCGGCACCTCAAGCCGGTGAAAGGTGTCGTCGGTTTCAGTCTCGACCCGTCCGCCAGTGGCAATGTGAAGTTGCAGCATCTGCACGTTCGGAACATCCAACGTCGGAAAGAAAACTTCTGTCATCACACCGTTCGCGAGCGTAAACCAAATCTTCGAGGCGAGCGTGGTTGACGTGCCAAAACCATTCTTCGCCGCGGTGGGCCAATGCGCATCGCCGCCCTGCGCCATCACAGTGTGACTGACAACTGCAATAACAAGAATAATCCGTGTCATCCGTGTCATCTGCGGTTAAAGATCCGATAGCCCCACGCATCCAACGAAAGCACCGGAAATCCGGCATCAACAAACGCCGCCGGGTTTACAACCTCCACCGTTCCAAAAAACGGTTGATTCGAAAAGTTGATCGCGACTAACACCTCTTCGTTAGCCGCACGACGAACAAACGTCACCACACGCGACTCGTCGGAGTTTCTCAACCACTCGAGCGTTCCGCGTCGCAAAGCTGTGCTCGAGCGTCGCAAGGCCATGATCTGTTTGTAAAAACGCGGAAACTCCGGTCGTCGCTCGGCGATGGGCCAGAAGATCGGCAACTTCTCAAAGAGCGCCGGCGCGCCCGATTCGGTCGTATCGCCAACCTCCATGCCGTTGTAAATCATCGGCACTCCATCAAGCGTGAACACAAACGCAGAAGCAGCCAGCGCCGCCGGTTCACCAAAACGCGCAATCGCGCGGCGTTCGTCATGATTGTCAGAGAAACGCATGTGCAGCGCGCCGCGCGGCCACGTCTTCACTTCTTTTTCCCACTCATCGCGCAACTGGGAAGCGCGGCCACGACCCTGCAAGATATCAGTCAGCGCGCTGTGCAGCGGCCACGAATAATCAAGATCGAAAGCGGTCACGAGCAACTCCGGTTCGTGCGCTTCCGCCAGCATCACGATGTCAGGCTTGATCTGTTCCAACTCACGACGAGCGTTTTCCCAGAAATCCGTGGGCACCTCCGCTGCGACATCGCAACGAAAGCCGTCCAGATCAAACTCACGAAGCCAGTGCTTCAGCATGTCGGTCATGTAGCGACGCAACTGCTGGTTGTCGTAGTTCAAGGCTGCGATGTCGGACCAGTCGTGTGGGTACGTGATGTTGCCTTTCGCATCGTGTTCGTAGAATTCGGGATGCTTCATCAGCACGCTGTCCCAGGAAGTGTGATTCGCGACGATGTCAATGATGACTTTCAGACTGCGCCTGTGAGCTTCGCGGATGAGTCGCTTCAAATCATCGGCGGTGCCGTAGTCCGGGTTAATCGCGTAGTAGTCACGAACAGCGTAAGGGCTTCCGATCGTTCCCTTCTTCTTCTCCTGCCCGATCGGATGAATCGGCATCAGCCAGAGAATCGAGACGCCAAGATCCTTTAATTCATCGAGTCGCGCTGTAATCGCATTGAAATTCCCCTGCTGCGAGAAAGCGCGTGGGTAGATCTCGTAAATCACTCCATCGCGCACCCAATCGCGCACCGGCCGCGCCGGCTGCTGCGCAGGAACTACAGAGATTGCGACCAAACACGCAATCAATCCGCCAACAATCCGTGTAATCCGCGGTTTAAGCTTCATGGTGAATATCCCTTACGATCATTACAGTCACAGCCGCTACCAAAAGACTTATCCCGCCGAGCACAACAGCATTTCTCGGATCGCCGCCCAGCACGTTATTGAAGATGTTCGGCACGATGAGCGACATCACGATCTGCGGAATCACTATGAAGAGATTGAAGACGCCCATGTAAACACCCATGCGCGCCGGCGGCACGGCCGTAGACAAGATCACGTATGGCATCGACAGGATGGATGCCCACGCTATCCCCACACCCGCCATGCTGAGGAACAACATCCATTTATTCGCGATGAAATAAACCGAAATCAATCCAATGCCGCCACACACCAGCGCGATGGCGTGAACAGTCTTGCGACTCGTGGCTTTTGCCAACCCAGGCAATAGAAACGCGACGACGAAACAAACCACGTTGTAAACAGCGAAACACAAGCCCCCCCACTCCGTCCCCTGCGGAAAGAGCGCGGAGTGTTCATCAGGTGCGCGGAATACGTGGCGCGCAACAGCGAGTCCAAAGAACTGCCACATGCAAGGCAGAGCAAACCAGGTGAAGAACTGGACCACCGCGAGCTGCTTCATCGTCGTGGGCATCTCCGCCACGGATGAAAAGATCTCAGTGAAGCCTGCGAGGATTCCCTTCTTTTCGCGCTTCATGCGCAAGAAGAGTTCGAGGTCGTCCGGTGGATACTCTTTCGTAGTTGCCACCGTCCATACGACTGCTAAAAGAAACACGACAGCGCCGATCTTGAATGCGTAATCGACCGAGAATGGAATGCCACTGGCCATCACTCCCACAATCCCAAGCGTCGTGAACAGATAAGGCAGAGCATTGGCGAGTGTTTGCCCAATCCCGATGAAAAAACTCTGCATGACAAAACCGAGTGTGCGTTGCTCTTCCACCAGCTTGTCCGCCACAAACGCGCGAAACGGTTCCATCGTGATGTTGATGCTGGCGTCGAGAATCCAGAGCAGGCCCGCGGCCATCCAGACAGCAGACGAATCCGGCATGAAGAACAGCGCAGCGCTGGCGAGTATCGCTCCAGTCAAAAAGTAAGGACGGCGACGACCGAGCCGGTTCCACGTGCGATCGCTCATCGAGCCGATAATGGGTTGAATAATCAGACCCGTGATTGGACCAGCGAGCCAGAGATAAGGAAGCGAGCTTTCCTCGGCGTGCAGGTACTTGTAAATCGGGCTCATGTTTGCGAGCTGCAAGCCCCAGCCAAACTGAATGCCGAGGAACCCAAAACTCATGTTCCAGATCTGCCAGAAGCTCAGGCGTGGTTTCTGCATAAAAGACTCTTTTTTACAGGGTTTACAAAATTTACATGATTACAAAAACGGCTGCTGATCGCTTTGGTAAACTGACACAACAACAGTTAACCACAGATGAACGCTGATAAGACGGATCAGAACTGAAATCTGTTTTTTTATCCGTGTCATCCGTGGTTAATTTCTCCCGTAGAGTTCGGTTAGCTGCTTGAGTCGAGAGGCGATCTCGTCAGTAAGAGCTGTTGAATCGTAGCGCCAGGACCAGTTTCCTTCTGTGCTGTTCGGAAGATTCATTCGCGCTTCCGTTCCCAGCCCAAGCAGATCCTGCAAAGGCACGATTGCTGTGTTTGCCACAGAAGCCAGTACGCCGCGAATGAAGTCCCAATGAATCTCTTCGCCGTTCGTGTTCAGGTAATCCATGCAAAACTTTCGCTCGCGCTCGATCTGTTTTGCAGTTCGCGTCGAACCTTCACCTGCGACACTCTGAAACCAGCCGACCGTCGTGTCGTTATCGTGAGTGCCGGTGTAAGCGACGACGTTAGGAACGTAGTTGTGCGGTAGATCGATATTCTTAGAATCGCTGCCAAAACCAAATTGCAGAATTCGCATTCCCGGAAAGCCAAACTCCTCGCGCAGTGCGACGACGTCGGGAGTGATCACGCCCAGGTCCTCGGCGATGATCGGCAGCTCGCCGAGCGCTTTGCGAATCGCGGTGAACAATTCCCTTCCCGGCGCTTCAACCCACTGCCCGCGCTCCGCAGTCTTGTCGCCGCCGGGTATTTCCCAACATGCGGCAAAGCCGCGAAAGTGGTCCACGCGCGCGATATCGACAACCGTCAGCGTCTCGCGCACGCGCTCGATCCACCACTTGAAGCCATCAGCTCGCATGCGCTCCCAGTTGTAAAGCGGGTTCCCCCAGAGCTGTCCGGTACTACTGAAGTAATCGGGCGGAACACCGGCGACGACGAGCGGCTTGCCGTTTTTGTCTAACTTGAACTGCTCGGGGTTGGTCCAAACGTCGGCAGAGTCCTGGGCCACAAAGATCGGCAGATCGCCGACGATGCTGATGCCGCGCTCCTTGCAATAACTCTTTAACGCAGACCACTGCCGGAAAAAGAGAAACTGGTAGAACATGTGCGCTTCAACTGCTTCTCGCAGTTCTTCGCGGGCGCGTGCGATTGCAGCAGGTGTTCGGCGAATCAGCGACGGCTCCCATTCGTTCCAGGCGGCGCCGCCGCGTGCGTCCTTCAGCGCGCGGAAGAGCGCGTAGTCGTCGAGCCAGTGCGCGTGGCGTTGCGCGAAAGTTTCGAAAGCGCTGCGCAGGGTGGTGTCGGTGGTCTTCGTGTAACGGTCATAAGCTCTGCGCAGAAGTTGATCTTTGGTGGTTGAGGGAGGGGCGGAGTCCAACAATCCTTCAGCAACTAACTGCTCGGGACTGACGAGCGATGTATTTCCTGCAAACGCTGAAAAGCATGCGTAAGGTGAGTCGCCATAACCTGTTGGTCCAAGCGGCAGGATCTGCCACAAGCTCTGTCCGGCCGCGACGAGAAAATTAACAAACTTGTAGGCCTGCGGCCCGAAATCGCCAATACCGTATGGGCCCGGCAGCGACGTCGGGTGAAGTAAGACTCCACTCAACCTCTTCTGGACAGGATTTACATGATTTTCAGGATTAATCTTGTTCATCTTGAAAATCCTGTAATCCTGTTAAAGGTTTTAAATGCAACGGCTGTTTGCGCTGGAAGATTTAATACCGCCTCGCCATTGACCACCCGACTGCTCCCTTCACCAATGACAGACTTCAACGTCGTACCATCTCTGAGTCCAACCGGTATAGTCACCTGCTTCGATTGCTTGTCGCGGTTGAGCGCGATGATTACCGTTTCAGTATCAAGCTGCCGCGCGAACACGTAAGTCTCGTCATCTGCAAAGAGATCGATCAACTTCCCTGATCGAACCGCCTCATTCTCGCGGCGCAGACGAATCCACGAGCGTGTCCAATCAAACATCTCCCGTTGTTTTGCACTCCGTCCCTCAGCCGTGAAAGCGCTACTCGGAAAATCGCGGCGATTGTCGGGATCTTCTCCGCCTTCCATGGCAATCTCTTCACCCGAATAGAGCTGCGGTATTCCGCGCACGCTCAAGATGAAGGCGGTGTGCATCATCGCGCCCGCGATCGTCGCGCCTTCGAGCGACAGAAACCGCGTCGTGTCGTGATTGTTTTCCAGCACTGTCAGCCGCGAAGGATCGGGATAGAGTGCGTCGTATTTCAACTGATTACTCAGCTTCCAAACCGGCTCCTTGTTGGTAAAGACCAGCACCGACATATTCCACAACGAAAAATCAAAAACAGAATCGAGCTTTGTGTCGATGCCGTCCCAACCCTTATGCCCGCCGATAAAGAAAGCAGTCTGGGCCGCATCGCGTTCGAACACCTCTCCCACTGTCCATAGCTTCGGATACTGTCGGTGAAGAGCGTCGCACCAATCGCGGATAAAGTGGCGCGGCATGTACTGAATCGTGTCCTGCCGAATGCCGTCGATGCCCGTAACACCCACCCACCAGAGCGCGTTCTGTACTTCATAGCGCGCGACCTCCGGTTCGTCCTGGTTCATGTCAGGCAGATCGTCGCTGAACCACCCATCGAGCGTGTTCCGAACGTCGCGCTGATTGGAATGGGGCGACAATAAGGCACTGTTTCTGAACTTGTTGAGTTGATGGTGCGCGAGTGTCCCATGGAACCATTGAGGGAGTGGTGGATCGTTAATCCACGGGTGCTGCGAGCCGACGTGATTCGCCACCTGGTCCTGAATGATCTTCAGTCCAAGCGAATGGGCCTTCTGGACCAGCTCCCGCAACGTGGCCAGATCCCCAAAGTGGTCTTCAACCGCGTAATAGTCGATCGGATGATAGCCGTGATAGTAAGTGTTTGGACACCAGGGCTTGCCGCAGCGGTTCACGCCGTTCCAGTTGTCGTACCACGGAGTTAACCAAATAGCTGTGATGCCGAGATCTTTGAGATAAGAAAGCTGATTGATGACGCCGCGCAGGTCACCGCCATGAAAAGCACGCGCGTTTTGCGGATCGTTTGCTTCGCGCGGCGAGCCGGCGGGCGCATCGTTCGACGAATTGCCATCGGCAAAACGATCGATCATGATCAGGTAGATCACGTCGTCAGTCGTGATTCCCTGGAAGTTGCTACGCGGATCAAGCGGCGATTCGATGCCGAAGGGAATCATGGCGCTCCCGCCTGGACTCGCAACAATCAGCGGATATCTGCCGGGACGCAGCGAAGGACTGATCTCAACATCTACAAAGAGATAGGTGCCTTTCTCGTTAAATGAGACTCTCGAGGCGCGCATCTCAGGATTCAAGGAACTCACGCTCGCGCCGCGAAGGTTTGTGCCACGCACCAGAAGCCTGACTGGATTGATCGTATGCCCGGCCCACCACGATGGTGGATCGACTTTGGTGATCGAAGGCCCAGGTTGAGCAAGAACAGAGAAGCAGAATCCAAACAGGAGACCCAACCGGCTGAAGATTTTCCAACCACAACGGCACCAAGACACAAATTCAGAATGAATTGAAGTCATTTTTTCGTGTCTTCGTGTCTTAGTGGTTGATCTTCATCATGGCGTACGGGGCTTCGCGCTGTCACCGGAAGCCGTCGCCGGCAATGGCGGTAAACTCTCGCCTTCGTTCGCCGGAGCTGCCATCGATGTCGCCCCGTGCCGGTTAACTTCGTCCAACCTCTTGAACTCCGCCAACTCCCTTTCAGCTTCATCCTTCTTCTTCAACCGGGAGTAAGCGAGAAACAGTTGGTAATGCACCCCTGGATCTTTTCCATTGAGTTCGACACCACGCGTCAGGAGCGGCAACGCCTCGTCGTATCGCTTCAACTTCACCAGCAAGCGACCAAGATCGTGATACGACGGAAATCCTTTTGGATCGAGTTCGATTGCGCGTCTCAACAAACGCTCGGCCTCGACGTTTTCACCGCGTTGACTCGCAATGTATCCGAGATTCGAAAGCACGTCAGGATTGTCAGGCTGTAGCTTGAGTGCCTGCTTAAAAGCCGCGACTGCCTGATCGTACTGTCCTTCAGCACGACCAGTGTAACCAAGTAGAAAATAGAGATTAGGGTTGTCAGGATAACGTTGCAGCGCGTGGGTAAAAACTTCGCGCGCTCGCTCGTAACGCTGCCCACGAACGTTAGCCACGCCGAGCCGGAGGAAATAAACCAATTGCTGTTGCGACTGCTCGAGTGCTTTTTCGTAAAACGGAATGGCCTTCTCGGCAAGCTGTTTCTTAAGCAGCTCTTCGCCGATCATGAAATTGGCTTCCGCGAACACCGGCCGCAGTTCGAGAGCTTTGGTCCAATAGGTCAGGGCGGCTTTGGTGTCGTTCTGCGCTGAAGCGATCAGACCTAGACGGTAATAAGGATCGGCTTCAGTGGGCGCCAAAGCTGACGCCGAGGACATTGCTTGTTGCGCTTCATCGAGACGATCGAGGTTATAGAGGGCCAACCCAAGATTGTAGAGCACTTCGTAGGTTTGCGGCCGCAGCTCATTCGTTCGCTGAAACAGGCGCACTGCCTCAGCGTACTCGTGCGCTTCTGCCAGTTTGAGTCCCAGCGTAAAAAGCGCCGCAGCGCCTGCGCTCTTTTCCAGCAGCGGAACGGCGCGTTTGTAATCTCCGCGCGCGGCATACAAAGTGCCCAGGTTGAAGATAGCGCCTTCGTGCTTCGGATCGATGCGCAGCACTTCTTCAAACTTCGCGATCGCTTCGTCGGTACGCTTCGTCTTCGCCAGCAGCACGCCGAGATTCGACAACGCACTCACCAGCTTCGGCTTCAAACGTAACGCCGCATCATACTGCTTCTCGGCTTCGGCAGTTGCTCCGCGTTGATCGAGAATCACTCCCAACAAGCTATGCGCTTCAGCGCTACGCGGGTTCGTGCTGAGAATCTTGCGAGTGGCCGCTTCTGCTTCTTCAAGCCGGCCGGCCTGGACCAGCGCGCCCGCTTCACTCAGCATCGTTTCAAGTGAGGCACGCTGCGGCATCGCGCCAAAAACGGAAAGTAATGCGGAGAAAAACAAAATCAGCCCGCAAAGCGGGCGCAAGCATAAAGCCTGGGGCGTAAGCCCCAGGTGCTGAGTAGCAAAAAATCCGGAGCCCGCGTTAGCGGGCGAACGCGCACGCATAGCAATCATTTTAGCGCACGAACATTCGGCTGGGCTGTCACCCGCTTTGCGGGCTGGCACTTCCCATTGGTTGGTTATCCTGGGGCTTGCGCCCCAGGCTTTATGCTGTCACCTGCTTCGCAGGTTCCAAGATGATGAAAACGTTTAGAAGATGAGCCTGAGGGAGAACTCCATCTGCCGGCGCCGCTGCTCACTGAGATCGCGCCCAAACTCGTTCGTATTTTTAAAGTCTCCTTTGGGCGATGAACGGTTTACGTGGTTCAGCACGTTGTACGCTGAGAAGCGAAATTGAATGTTGAAAGCTTCGCTGATCGCGCTAATCGGAAAATTCTTGAAGAGCGATGCATCCCAGTAAAACTGTTGTCGCCCGCGGAACACATTGCGACCGAGCGTGCCTATCTTCGGAGAATCTGCACCGCCTGGAAACTTGTCCGGATCACCTGGAAACACTTTTGTAACGGCGCATCTAAACGCCGCGGGGTTCAGCTCGAGACCATTAGCTCTTTGCGCGTCAGAAGGTGTTGGATCGCCGATGAGATCCACGCGCCCGCCATCGCACGTAACATTAAATACCGGTCCACTCTGCCACGTAACGATATTATTGAACTGCCATCCACCAACCGCTGCATCAACAGCCTTACTCATGTCGGTACCCCAGCGTCTCGTTCGTCCTATCGGAAGATCCCAGACATCCGAGAAGGTGAAACGATGCCTGACATCTGTATCGGCATTACCACGCTCGAGTTCCGGCCTGGTTGGATCATCCGGACCACAATCGCGCGCACTCGCCCCGTTTGAACAAATGCCACCTGGCGAGTCGTCGATCGCATGCGCCCAGGTGTATGACGACAGCAACGACAATCCTCTGGAGAACCGCTTCTCAAGCTTGCTTTGCAAGGCATTGTAGTTGGAACGACCTCTGTATCGCGTCGCCGTGATGGCATTGCTGCTACCGGGACCAACCAGCACTACTTCACGGGAGCCTGGCCCTCCCTGCTCGTTACCAGTACCGATATTTTGCAGCACCAGCAGGTTTCGACCGAGTGAACCCACGTAAGCAACTTCTCCGAGCCAGCCGGGCCGAAACTCATCCTGGATCGTGAAGTTGTACTGGTGATACATCTCGTCCTTGCGATTGGGATCGTTGAAAAGGATCAGACCCCCATTGGTCGGAGCAGCGAAACTCGTTCCCGGCGCAGCAACTGTGATCGCCGCCGTAGGAGTGCCCCTGTCGAAGGGATTGCGAGCCAGGAAAAAATCAAGACAACCACCCGGATTGGTTATGGGCGTGCAACCATAGCTGCCCGCGCCGGTGCCCGGATTGACGGTCAGAGGCTGCGCGGCGCTGATGTCAGTTGCGTACAGCAGACCGTAACCGCCACGTATTACAAGAGTCTTGTCCGCTTTCAAACCGCTGTAGGCAAAACCGATGCGTGGTCCAAAGTTGTTCTTATCTGTATGCGCGAGGTCGCGGCCGCCCGGCGCATCCTCGCCGGCCATTTGAATGGTCTTAGTGGCGGGGTCGAAGTTTGCTTGTCGATCAAACCGTTCGGTCGGCGCCGTGAAGATGTCGTAACGCAGGCCCAGGTTCATCGTCAAATCGGTATTGACTTTCCAATCGTCCTGAACGAAGAAAGCCATTTCTTTACTCGATTGGAAGTATGGTCCACCCGGATCGCCACGCCCGACGAAACCCGGCCGGTAACCGAGTAGGAAGTTGGCGAGTGACGAACCGGTATCGTTCGGACCAATACCGTTGTAGTTTCCCTGCACGAAACCGCTATCAGTTGACCCATACTGGTAATTGGCTTTGGTGCCGTTGTTGCGGCCACCGTCGAAATTACTGTTTTGCCGGATGCGATAATCACCGCCAAACTTATACGTAGAGTTCCCTTTTACGAGTGTCACGGCATCGGCAACGTGAAAGTTATTTGAGAGGAAATAGAATGGACCACCATCCCCGGTGAATTCAGTTGCCCGGTCAATGCCGGTTAACTCGTCAACAATTCCCACCAGCACCATGCCACTGCTGTTCGGACTAATATTGAGGTTCGGCGCGCCGAGTTGTGATGAGATATTCGGACTAAATCCACCAGTGCCATTGACGCCGGTGTTTAAAATTCCGATCTGAACTCTCGTTACACCGAAGCGCGCATCGTTGACGACCGTTGGAGAGAAAACGTGTGTGTCGCCGAGGGTGAATCCTTTCGAGTTGCCAATCTCATCGCCTGCCGATGGACCAGCCGGCATATCATTGCCCGTAGGCGAGCTCCCGAGCGGAAAGAAGTTGTCGCGCGCCCGCGCTGTGTCTGACTTGCTGTAACGGCCGAAGATGCTGTTGCTGCCGGTGATGCGATGGTCGATGCGGATATCGTAGCTATCAACGATCGCATGTTCCTTGCGATTAGTCTCAAAGTTTCGTCCGGTGCCCGCCAGGTTCGGCAGGGGATAAGAGTTTACGAAATTGAAGGCAAATGGCGAGAACGAACCACAGCTCGGACAATTACGAAGATCGTTTCCGGGAATCGGCGTCCCGTTGGGAGCGAATATCGTCCCAATTGGAGCGTCCACGGTACCGCCGGATGCAAGCCGGTAACTACGCGTCGTTCCGGGTTTGATCAGTTCGCTAAAATCGCCGACGCGCATTTTGGCAGTCGGCACGGGCACTGCCAGCGGGTCGCCTGCGCCGCCGAAGATCGGCGTACTGTTTCGCTGGCCATTCAGTGAAAAGAAGAAGAAGGAACGATTGCGTCCGTTATATAGAGCCGAACCACCTTCACCAGGACGAGGCAGGAAGATTGGACCACCAACCGTGCCGTAGAAATTATGCGTCACGTAGTTGGGCACCGGCTGCGAAGTTGGATCGTCAAACTTCGCCGCCGCGGCACTCAGAAAGCGTCCTTGATAAACCTCACCCGCCGTCCCATGAAAATCATTACCACCCGACTTGAAGGTCGTGGAAATGATGCCGCCTCCAGCGCGTCCGGATTCTGCCGAAGGAACGCTCGACTCGATCTTGAACTCCGCAATGGCATCAGGATTGGGATAGATCGCGATTTGGCCAAACTGCGACTCGTTGTTATCGACGCCGTCGAGCGTGAAATTGTTATTCGTTGCGCGCGCGCCATTGATAACCAGGACCGAACCACCTGATTCACGGAAGCGGGTGGATTCCGTGTTGTTCTGTCCACCGCCGCCCTCGACGAAGTTGCCACCGCCGCCGAGCAGCCCCAGGTTTGGCCGCGTAACTCCCGGAGCCAAGCCCGCCAGCAGGGTAAAATTTCTTTGCGGAATGGGCAGGTCAACGACTTGCCTGCCTGTAATCAAAGCGCCGCGAACACTCGTCTCGCTTTCGACGAGGGGAGCCGACTCTGAAGTAACGGTCACGGATGCGTTACTGCTGGCAATCGTGCTGAACTTGACGTCGAGTGGCAGGCGCGAGTTGGTTTCGACTTGTACTGCTTCAAATGTAACGGCCTGAAAGCCCGTGCCTTCGACGGTAACGTTGTAGGGACCGGGTTCGAGGTTAGTCACGGTGAACGTACCTTCATCGCTGGTGTCCGTGGTGCGAACCTCTCCGGTCTTAGTGTTAGTAACCTTGACTTGGGCCTTGGATACGAGGGCGTCGTTTGGGTCTTTGACAGTGCCAACAATGGCGCCTTTATTGTTCTGGGCAAGGATAGAAATAGCGAAGGTGCAAATAAGCAGTCCGAGCAGGAAGCCCCGGATCAGGGCAATGGGCTTTCTCATGTAGGATTCCTCGTTACGAAGGGGTAACTTAGTTTGTTGTCTCAGCGAACGAAGTTTTTAGTATAGATTTGCGGCGCTGTCAACGTTTTTTTACCACCAAGGCACAAAGACACAAAAATCAGTTAATGATTTGTGTCTTTGTGCCTTGGTGGTTGTTTACGCTGTTTTACGCTGCGAAGGCGGCGGCGAATTTACTCGCCAGGACGAGACTCAGGGCGCCCCTTAATGTTGGTTTCTCGCCCAGCGTCGAGGGTAGGATGCGAGCCGAAGGGAGGCCGCGGCGGACGCTGTGTTCGATGGTTTCTGTCAAAGCATTCTCAATGAGGTCCCAGGCGCGCGCGATCTCTCCGCCCACTACGACGGCTTCAGGGCTAAAGCCGATAATCAGGTTCGAGATTCCGACACCGAGTTGACGCCCGGTCTCCACCAAAGCTTCTTTCGCGTGTCCTTCACCACCGAGTGCGCGATCTACAACTTCAATAAAGCTTGTCTTGTTCGAGGCTCCTGACAATTTTACGTACCGCGCAATCGCTGCACGCTCGGAAGAAAATGCTTCCCAACAATCGTCGCTGCCACATGAACACGGAACGGGCGCGCCGCGTCCGATCACCATGTGTCCAAACTCGCCGGCCGCGCCCCGCTGACCGCGATAAACCTGGCCATCGAAAATGATCCCTGTGCCTACGCCCTCCGCAACTAAGACGAGGATGAAATCGCGGGCATCGTTAACCTCGGGCCGCCCAAACCAGAGCTCGGCAAGCGCGACGGCATTGGCGTCGTTATCGATCACGACTGGTAAACCGACCGCTGTCGAGATCATTTCGGAGATCGGAAGGTCGCGCCAAAGGAAATAGGGGATGTAGAGGGCGGTGCCTGTCGAAGGATCCACCAGACCCGGCAGACTCACACCCACACCTTCAATAGATCCTTTGTAGCGCGTGGTGAATTCGCGAAGCACATTGATGACCTGGTTGAGAGTTTTGTCAGCGTCGGTCAGAAACTCTTCCTGCTCCATTACTCGTCCGGCGAGATCACTGGTGGCGATCGTGGTGCACGTTGGAGTGATCGAAACGCCGAGGGCGATCGGTTCGGCGGCGCGCAGCTTCAGCAACGTTGGCCTGCGCCCTCCGGTTGACTCCCCTTCTCCAACCTCTTCAACCAAGCCTTCTGTTTTCAGATCTTCGACGATTGCGGAAATGGTGGATCGCTGTAAGTCGGTTTCGCGCGCAATTTCCGCGCGCGAGATTGGCTCACGCTCGCGAACGTAGTTCAAGACGATCTGGCGATTGATGTCGCGGATCGTATTGAGCCGGGCCGCCTGGGCCTTTCTGAGATCGAGTCGTCGCAAGCTTCAAAACTCCTGTTAAGAATTTTTCCCGCAAAGGCGCAAAGGCGCAAAGAAAAGTGGGTGTTCCGTTCCGTGGGGTTTAACTTTGCGCCTTTGCGCCTTTGCGGAAAAAAATTATCTCACCACGCCTTTGCCTTGTGTAATCGTAACGATCTTGTCAATTGCGGGAACATCGAAATACTCGACGGTTCCATTAGACCACTTTACTTCGAGTTTTTCGACCTTTGTCGCTGCCCCCAGGCCGAAGTGCAGCGTCATGTCGTTTTGTGAACAGTAGACTGCGCCACTCACAACATCCTGTCGCTGCCGCACGTTTCCAGTCGTCAAGTATGCAACGCTTCCAATTGCGTCGCGTGGGGTCTTCTTCGAAACGTCTCCAACCAAATGCAGGCCCAGCCAATGCCCGGTTGCGGCGGCAACGTTGCGCAACATCACCGGCTTCGCGTCGAGATTATTGATCACGAGATCAAGACGCCCGTCGCCGTCCAGATCTCCCACTGCAAGTCCGCGTCCCGGCCAGGCATTCGCGAGCGCATTGCCGGGCGGCGCGCCCACACGCTCAAACTTGCCTTTGTTGTTGTGAAATAGCAACGCTTGCTGCGCGTAACTCGTTCCCCACTGGTGCGCATCAACAGCCGGATAAACATGACCGTTCACTACGAAAAGATCGAGCCAGCCATCGTTGTCGAAATCCAGAAAGCTTGTGCCCCAACCGAGAAACGGGATGGAAACTTCACCAAGTCCAGCTTGAAACGTCACGTCAGTAAAATTCTTGTCGCCATCGTTGTGGTAAAGCACGTTTGAATCGTCGGAGAAGTTGGTGATGTGAAAATCGATGCGGCCGTCGTTATCGTAGTCACCGACGGCAAGTCCCATCCCTGCTTGCTCCCGCCCGTTCTCGTTCAGCGCCACGCCGGAGGGGTAACCGATCTCTTCAAATGTGCCGTCGCCTTTGTTTATGTAGAGCTGCTTGGGTGTCGAATCGTTTACCACGATCAGATCGAGCAGCTTGTCGTCATCGACGTGAACAAAGGCGGAGCTGAAGCCATAGTATTTCTCCGGATCGTTAACGCCGGCTTTGACGCTGACGTCTTCGAAAGTACCGTCGGGCTTTTGGTGGTAGAGAGTGTCGCCTTCGCCGGGCAGTCCGCGTGGACCACACATCACTGCCACCCCGCGAAACTGGCAGAAGTTTTGTCCCTGGCCGGCTGCTCCTGTTGGCTTCGGCGGAAGATTCGCGAGATCGATCTGCACGTAACCCGGAACAAATAGATCGAGGCGGCCATCACCATCGTAATCGCCCCAGCTTGCTCCTGTGCTCCAGCCTTTGCGCGCAACGCCGAGTTTCTCCGCGACATCGGTGAACGTGCCGTCGCCATTGTTGCGGTAAAGACGCGAGACGCCGAAGTTGCCGACAAACATGTCTGGGCGACCGTCGTTGTTGTAATCACCTACCGCGACGCTGAAGCCCCAACGTTCGTTCGCTACGCCCGCCTTGTCGGTGACGTCTTCAAACTTCCAGTTACCGAGATTTCGGTAGAGCGCCGCACGTGGGGCCTTCTCTTTACCTTGCATAGCCGCGCTCGTCGAGCCGTTTACGAGGTAGACGTCAGGACGCCCATCTCCGTCGTAGTCAAAGATCGCGACTCCGCCTGATGGAGTTTCAAAGATGTAGTCTTTTGCTGCTTCGCCTGAGCGATGACGAAAGTTTGCCAGGGGCGTCTTATCAGTTACATCTTCAAAAATGACAGGCGCGTTTGGATCGGTGATGCCGACTGTGCGACGCGAAGTGTAAGTCGCAGGCGCGCCGGTCGAGGCGCCACCCGTTTGCGCTTGTGCCACTGAAGCAAGACTTGCCACCAAAAGGCACAAAAAGCACAAAAACGGAAGAGGACTACTTCGTGGCGATGACCACATAGTCCTTGCCGTTGTACAACCGCACGCCACCTTGATCTGCCGACATCATCAACGGACGTGGCCGCTTGAGATCCTTGTCGTTGGTGACCGGCACCGAGAACAGATCTTTTCCGGCAAGATCCATTACCGTCATCTTGCCTTGCGTCGCAAAACCAAATCCATACGCGCCGGTAGGCAGAGATTCTCCGTTGAGTGTGATAGCGGAATCAGTGATCAGGAACCCGACATACTTCGCGCGCACATCGGTGGAATAACCGGACGTATCGACCAGTCCGGAGATGACGTAACGGTCAGTTCCGAAGCGTGCGGCGGCCGCGTTGCGCATCTGTGTTGGCGCGCTCAGGCCCTGGAAATAGAAACCGGTCGGGATAACACGCGTTAATTCGGCGCCGGTTAATATCGTCGCGCCTCCCTGAGCTGCAACAGAAACCGCGACCGCGAGCAGTGCCAAAGTAAGAGAGAATTGTTTGAGCGAGTGTTTCATAGTTTTGGTTTTCCTCGCGGCAAACAATAACCACAAAGACCGGGAAGACACAAATGAACGTAAATTCTTAGTGGTGCCCCAGTTTCACCTCTGCGGATCTCTGCGGTCCGCAGAGAAGATCTTGAATTCAGCGATTCAGCGCTGTTGTGCGTAGTGAAAGCTCCACGCGCTCGTACTTCGCTCCCTTCGATTCGACGAACAACTGCCGTCCAGTATCAGCAGTCAGCCAGATCTGCGAGAGAACATATCGATCGCCATCCTTGTTGAAGACGAGTCGTTCTTCCGCTTTTGGATCGTTAGAGCTGATCGTGAGCGGTGCATTCAAGATCACCACTGACTCATCTTCAATGTTCCGAAACGACAAAAGGTTTCCTGACATTCGCTTGATGCTATAGACGCCCGGCTTCAACGTCGTCTTGCCCGCCGAAAACTCGAATGGAATGTTTACGTCAACCCTGCTCGGCGCCTGCCCTTGCACGCTCGCCACCGTCAAGCCTAAGAACATGCCGAAAATTGCGACAACCCGATAAATTTGATTTTTCATACTGCCTCCTTCACGTATTAACGCGACAGTTCCGGAGAAACGGGCTCAAGCCACGAAGGCGCAAAGTCATCCACAGATTCCACAGATTACGCAGACTCTGTGTAATCTGTGGAATCTGTGGATGTCTTTGCGCCTTTGCGGGAAACTCCTCTATGCTCCTCTCTGATGCCGCAAGGCCCGCAAAACATAACCGAGCTGCTCGTCGGCTACGGTCGCGGCGACAAAGAAGCGCTGGACCAGTTGATGCCCATCGTGTATGACGAACTTCGCCGCCAGGCTGCGCGTTACTTACGACGAGAACAAGCAGGACACACACTGCAAACGACAGCCTTGATCCACGAGGCTTACATGCGCCTGGTAGACCAGAGAAATGTGCAGTGGCAAAATCGCGCACACTTCTTCGGCATCGCGGCCCAACTGATGCGCCGCATCCTCGTCGATCACGCGCGCACGAAGAAGCGCGTAAAGCGCGGCGGTTCTGATGTCAGGGTTTCGCTCGACGATGCGACAGTCGCCGTCAAAGGCCAGGACCTTGACGTTGTAGCTTTAGACGAAGCACTCGACCGCTTGGCGCAGATCGACGAGCAACAGAGTAGAGTTGTCGAGCTGCGCTTCTTCAGCGGTCTGACTGTCGAAGAAACTGCCGAGGTGATGCACATTTCAAAAGCCACCGTCAAACGCGATTGGAGCATGGCCAAAGCCTGGCTGCACCGCGAACTCAGCGGCGACACTGATTAAGATGAGCGAGACTGATCCACAACGCTGGCAACGCGTGAAGGAAGTATTCGAAGGCGCGTTGGAACGTCACGGCGCCGAACGAGAAACGTTTCTGGATCGAGAGTGTGGCGATCAGTCTGACGTGCGCAAAGAAGTCGAATCGCTGCTCCGCTCGTACGAAGTCGCCGGCAGCTTTATGGAATCGCCGGCCGTGGCCCAGGCCGCCGACTCGCTCGCGGGCGCCGAACAAAAACTCACCGCGGGCCAGCGCGTAAAGCACTATCAAATCGTCAATCTCATCGGCGAAGGCGGCATGGGTGAAGTCTACCTCGCAACAGACACGATACTTGGTCGCCGAGTAGCGCTGAAAGTTTTGCCGGCGTTCGTGAGCAAGGATTCCGATCGACTGCGACGCTTCACGCAGGAAGCGCGCGCCGCATCGAGGCTCACGCACCCGAATGTCTGCGTGGTACATGAAATCGGCGAGACAGACGATGGACGCCCCTTCATCGCAATGGAGTACCTCGAAGGCGTGACTCTGCGACAACGCATGCGGAGCCAGAGCATGAAACTCGGCGACGTGCTCGACGTCGCAATCCAAATTGCCGACGCACTCACTGCCGCTCACGAAGCAGGCATCGTCCATCGCGATATCAAACCCGAGAACATCGTGATCCGGCCTGAAGGTTACGTAAAGATACTCGACTTCGGACTGGCCAAGCTGACGGAACGACACAAGGGCGCGATCCACGCCACGATGTCTACGTTGCTGTTTGATTCCTCGCCGGGCACCGTTATCGGCACGGCTGCCTACATGTCGCCGGAACAGGCGCGTGGCATTCCGGTAGACGAGCGCACAGACATCTGGGGTCTCGGCGTTGTGCTTTATGAGATGGCCTCGGGCAATCCGCCTTTCACTGGTGAAACTGCAACCGACGTGGTCGTCGCCATCGTCGAAAGGGACCAGCCGCCGATTTCTCGATACGTCGAAGGCACGCCGCCGGAGTTGGAACGAATCGTAAAGAAAGCACTCCGCAAAGACAGAAACGAGCGCTACCAGATCGTCAAGGAAATGGCGATCGATCTGCGTAGCTTGCGCAGGGAGCTCGAAGTCAATTCCCTGCTGGACCGTTCGCTTGCGCCCAACACGGCGGCTGGCAGCGAGTATGCGAAGGCGTCGAGTGGTCGAGAAAAAATCATCGACACGAATGAGGTCAAAGCAGCGCGCACGGCTATTCATAAGCCGGAAAGCAGTCGCACCTGGATCGCACTCGCTGTCTTCGCAATCATTCTTGCGGCGGCCGGCTTCGCGTTCTACAAGATGCGCGCACGACCTGAGAGCAGGACGCGTGTTTCATTTGAAAAAATTGAAGTAACAAAGCTGACGACGAATGGAAATGCTTTGCTGGCTGCTATGTCGCCGGACGGAAAGTACGTAACGTACGTAACCAGTGAGAGTGGAAAAGAGAGTTTGTGGTTGCGCCAGGTAGCGATTACCAGTAACGCGCAGTTAGTGCCTCCTCGAGAGGGACACTATCTAGGCGTCGCGTTCTCTCCTGACGGAAATTTCGTCTATTTCGGTTATGCCGGATCTGATCGCAACGACGCGGAACAGATCTACAGATTGCCGGTGCTCGGCATCGGCGCGGTCGCGACGAGGATCGATTCGACGGATGGGCTACCCTCGTTGTCACATGATAAGAAGCGTATTGCCTTCATTCGTTACGACCGTTCCAATCAGACTGATTCCTTGATGGTGGCCAACGCTGACGGAGGAGGAGAGCAGGTAGTTGCAACCCGTAAGTGGCCGCAAAGATTCGGTTGGGACTTGCTGGCAAAACCGGAGTGGACTGCCAATGACCATTCATTACTCTTGCCGATCATCAGCTCAGATCCCGCAAGCAGTAACGATGCCGGGGTCAACTACTCCATCTGGATCTACGAAAAGGATCTCGTCACTGGCGCCGAGAAAACAATTCCACTCGGGCAGCAAGAATTCGACCAGATCGGGCATGTGACGCTGCATCCTGATGGCAGTAGTGTGATCTTGCCGGGCAGGGCTCACGGCGCCTCGTTCGTGCAGATCTGGCAGCTCCTTCGCGACGGATCCAAACGAAGCATAACCAACGATCTCAGTGATTATCGTGAGGTGGTTTTGAGTGCCGACGGCAGTGCTTTCGTCACCGTGCAAACTCAGACTATCGGGCGAATCTGGACACTGCGGAAAGGTGAGTCGAAGCCAACGGCGATCACGTCCGGCAACAGCCGGTATTATGATCTTTGCGTGGCGGCTGACGGCAACATTGTCTATGCTTCGGATGCGAGCGGGATGGCTGACATTTACGAGATTGCTTCGGCCGGCGGCGATTCGCGGCCATTAACTTCAGGGGCAGGGCGCAACTACGGCCCGTCTGTTTCTACCGATAATCGTTATCTTGTCTTTCACTCCAACCGCTCAGGTCTCTTTCAAATCTGGAGAACTGAGCGTGATGGCGCGCGTCCGAAGCAGTTGACCTTTGGCAGTGTGGAAAGTACCTGGCCCACGTTTTCGCCCGACGGCAAATGGATCGTGTACCAGCACGCTGAAGCGGGAACGCCGTACTCGCTGTGGCGAATTTCGATTGATGGCGGAACGCCGGAGCGAATCACTGACGGCATAGCCATCAGACCTACATTCTCTCCGGACGGCAAGTTGCTCGCCTTCTGGTACAACGACCAACAGCAAAACTCTCGCTGGATGCTGAAGGTGATCAATGTTGACGGTGGCGCAACGCTGAAGACATTTGAAGTTGCGCCCACGGTACAGGTCAACTGGGACACACCGTTGCACTGGACGCCCGACGGACGCTACCTCACGTATGTCGATCATCGCGGCGGTATCGATAATGTCTGGGGCCAGGCGATCGATGGCGGCGCGCCGAAGCAGTTGACCAATTTCGAAGACAGCAAGATCTTTTCGTTCGACTGGATGAAGGACGGCGGCCTGATAGCGTCGCGCGGCGTGATCACGAGTGATGTGGTATTGATTAAAGATGCGGCGCGATAAAGCCTTTTGACAGGATTACAGGATTTGCAAGATTACAGAATAGTTGAGGAGCAAATGGCAGAAAAGCGTGTTGGGGTTCTCACGGGCGGCGGTGATGCGCCCGGCTTGAACCCCGCGATAAAAGGTTTGGTTTATCGTGGCTCCGAAGTGGGCCTCCAGGTCATCGGTCTATTCGATGGTTGGCGAAGCCTGATCAATCCCGTTCCGGATGTGCTGCCGCTCGATCGGGAAACAGTGCGTCGCTGGGACCGCGATGGTGGCACTAATCTCGGCTCATCTCGGACGAACCCTTTCAAGCAGTTGAATGAAGCAGGCGAATCACAAGATCGTTCGCATGAAGTCGAAGAGAACATCGAGCGACTCAAACTCGATGCGCTCGTGGTATGCGGTGGTGAAGACACGCTTGGCGTTGCCGCCGTCCTCGCGCAAAGAGGTGTGCCGATCGTAGGCATTCCGAAGACCATCGACAAAGATCTCGCAGGCACTGACTACACGCTTGGCTTCGACACCGCGCTCAGAAACATTTCCGAAGTGATCGAGAGATCGCGAACGCCCGCCGGGTCACATGGTTGGGTACAGGTTGTTGAAGTCATGGGCCGGCACGCCGGGCACCTTGCGCTCTGGTCGGGAGTTGCGGGGCAGGCGCATCTGATTTTGATCCCGGAGCATCCGTTTCGTTATGAGAGAGTCTTTCAGTTGCTGAGTGCTCGGCTGGGAGAGTCGGGGCTGAGTCGTGGTTTGTCGCAAAGACCTCGTTACTCGGTGATCGTGGTCGCAGAGGGTGCGCGCGCGGAAGACGGCGAGATGGTGACGATTGATGATCGACACGACGCTTTTGGACACGTGCGTCTTGGTGGAATCGGAGAAGTGCTGGCGAGAAGAATTGCGGCCGAGACACCTTACGAGGCGCGGGCAGTGGTGCTGGGCCATCCTCAACGCGGCGGGCCTCCGAGTCCGATCGATCGCATCATGGGAATGATGTTTGGAGCGAGCGCGGCGGACGCGGTTGCTGAAAACCGTTTCGGGACGATGATCTCGGCGCGTGGCATCGCGCCGGCGTGTGAGGTTTCACTTGTCGATCTATCAGCGGCGCAAGGAAAGATCAATGTTGTAGACGTCGATCGATATTACGACGTGGAGCGCTACCACCTTAAAGGCATCGGAATGTGAACCACGGATCACGGATTAATACACGGATCCGTATCTATCCGTGTAGATCCGTGGTCTATTTTTGAGAGCGAAAAGGTTCTTCGCGGACGAGACGTCCATGAACGCGCGCCACTAAATCGGGTATCGTCGGATCGTCACTCGACTTCGGAATGATCTTTGGATCGGGAGCAATTACCGGACGAATCATCTTCTGCTGTAGTTGTTCACGCGCGTCCATCATCCACCCAAAACCCCGGAAGATATAGGTCAACAACGTTCGATCAGCTTCCTCAATTCCCAGCGCTTCCTGCACACACCATGCGCCGAAATCAGTATTCGCCGTCAACCGTAACGGCGGACTATCCTCTCTCCCGGGCTTGAGCACTCCTTTCACGAACGCCGTGAGATAGATAAGACGCGCAATCGAAAGACGCTCGTGCTGGCTCTGGTTAATGCTCAACTTTCCCGCGTCGATCGCCTTGAAGACCGGGTCGATATAGATCGCGGGTCGCGGATCCTGTTGCACCTGATTTCCTCGGCCTGCGGCTGAGATCTCCGGATGACCAAACGTCGGAAGACCTCCGCCCAGCATCTTCTCTCGAATTCGTTCGGCACGCTGTTCCGGACCCAACGGCTCGAGTTCCTGAACGAAGTCAGACATATCGTGAATGGCCCCGAAATGGCGGGCACCATCGAGCGCCATGTGCGAGGCAATGAAAAAGTCCTCGACCGAGAACGTGTGCAACGTCGCCATGTACCTGGCAACCATATTGGAGCCGGCCGAGCCATGATGGATCTGGATCGTTCCCATTCGTTCGAGGATGGCTCGCTCATGCTCGTTAGCGTGATGGCCCAGTATTAAGCTGTAGCAAACCTGGAACGCGTTTCTCTTTTGCTTTACTTCCTCCTCGATGAACTCTTTTGCAAGCGCGGCGAGATCGCTCTGCGTAGTCTGTGGCTTGCTCATGAGAGCGCAATTCATGTACGCCGATAATCCACCGACGGCGACGTTTGCCATGTGTACCGCGATCATCTCGACCAGCAGCGATTCCGGATCGCGATCGTCATGCACTCCGCGGTCCTGTGTCTCCTCTGGCCGCCCACGCTTCGCTTTGCTGAGAATTGAAAAGTGGTGCATCGCCACTTCCGGTCCGAGTCCCGGGAACTTCGCCACGAACGCAGCAATCTCGTCGATTAACGAATCCTGCCGGGCTTTCTCAAAAAATTTTTGATCGACAAAAGCTGCAAACTCTGCACTGTTGCCCGGCGCACCAAAGAGTCCGGTAAAGATCACGTCGATTGGTCCAACCTTGCCGCGCACGATGTCTGATTCAGGAACTGTGCCGCGTATCGTAAATGATCGGATGTCGAGTGTAATCTGGGTGCCGTTGCAGTCAACGGGCGTGTGATGCAGTACCGGATTGGCGATAATGCCGGTCGAAGCGGGCATGGTAGCGAAGAAACCGAGTGCTGTCGCGATTTGCTTCTCGCCGAGTTCTTCAGCCCTGGCGACGGCCTGTTTGACGGGATTGTATTCAGGCACCGGCGGCACCACGGAGAGTGTGTTGTGGGTCAAATCTTCCTCCATGATCAGAAACGATCCTTTTGGTCTAAGGATAACGATTCTTGCCCGCAGCAACAACTTGGCACGAGAGTCATTTTACAGGATTGCAGGATTAGACATGATTTACATGTCGATCGTGTAAGCGAAAAGGCGCGACAGTTTTGGGCCGTCGCGCCTAATCTTATGTGGTCATCGTCCTCACCCCGACAACCACTTTGATGGAAGGATTCACCAACCATCTAATTGGGTGCACTATAGCTATCCTTGCTCAGAATTGCAAGTGGGCTACGTCCCGGCGAGACTCCATAACCACATCGTCAAAAACAGTCCGTAAAACAGCGCCAGTGCCACCAGTGCCAGCCGTCGCCACAGCGACGGCCTGAGTGCGACCGGCAGCAGCCGCGTGTTCACGTACAGCAGGTGCAGTGCACTAATTATGAACACGATTCCCGCCATATTCGCGCTCAACGCGAGCAATACGATCGGCTGCGTGAGCCGGAGCGCCACGATGCCCCAGATTGAAATCACCGCGAGCACGGAATAGTAAATTACACGCACGTCGCCACGCCGCCAGGAACGAATGCGCGCGCTGCCCGTCCAAAGGATGTCAGTAATCGCGCGCGTCATGCCTTCGAGAATGTCGAGTTGGGTCTTGAATAGTATCCACACGCCGAGTATTGCGATAGCGCCGCCGAAGATGGCGCCTTTCTGCGTGCTGACAGCCTGCGCCAACGCCGCCGCTACGCCGAGCCCGCGAATGTCGCTGCCCGCCGGTACAAACGTCACGTACAACAACGCAGGCAATGCCATACCTAGAATTGCGCCCGTGAAGTAAACACCCCATTGGTCCACACGCACGATGCGCCACCAGCCGCGCCAGCGCTCGAGCGACGTTGCGTCGGGCACGAACGTGCTGCCTGAGTGAGCCAACGCGACTTTCTTCCCGCCGACTGCCGCGGGGATGAAGCCAACGCTGCTGCTCATGCCGTAACCCTTGTCTCTCGCCCAATTAGTCAACGTCAGGTTCGTAACACCTCCGCCCCCTGTGTAAGCGGCAAATGCGCCGAGCAAAAAGAAGTCAGCACCCGCGGGAAGCAACTGGAAAGAACCAGTTCTGACGTCGAACGCGGCGAAACCCGCGATTGCAGCTCCCCAGGTCGATAATGGAACAAAAAGAATCGCGAGGAATCCGAGCCCGCCTATGATGAGGGCGATCATGATCCAGTTGAGATACTCGAGTGTGCGCTCGATTCGGCGTCCGAACATCAACACGAGTCCGCACATCAGAAAAAGCGCGACGCCGATCGCGTAAACCGTTCCGGCCTCGCCGGCCAGCGGCAAGCGTTTCGCAAAGAGAAAGAAGACTGCGCCTGCTGCCGCCCCGGCCCATCCGGGCCATCCCATCTGGAGAACGTAAAGAATGACGTAAAACCAGGCCCAGAACGTGGAGTTAGGGCGCGTGCGCATGAATCCGGTTAACACTGGTTCTCCGGTGGCCAGCGTGTAGCGCATCAACTCGACGTTGAGCAGCGTCTGGAGTAGCGATGCAACACCGACGATCCAGAGCAGCGAGAGACCGTATTTCACAAATGCCGCTGGTCCAAGCAGGAACTCTCCACTACCAATTGAGGCGCCCAGCACGATCACGCCTGGTCCAATCGCGCTGAACCATTGGAGACCGCGCGGTCTCGGTGCGGCAGGCAACTCGCCGATTCGCCATGGATCGAGTCCGGAACGCGCTTCAGGTGATTCTGTGCTCATTGTTTTGCAGGCAGAGCTTAATGCACTTGTGGTTTGCTTTGAACCCCTATTATTGTTTTATCTGATGAACAGGGCCGTCCGGATCGCTACGGCTGCTGACGCGCCGAGGATAACAACTCTTATAAACTCGGCGTTTCGCATCGCCGAAGATTTCTTTGTTGACGGACTACGCATCTCTGAGGCAGAAGTCGAACAGCATCTCGCGAAAGGCGCGTTTCTGCTCGCTGACGGCGACGATAAGATCGATGGCTGTGTCTACGTCGAACTTCGTGGGGAGCGATCTTACCTGGGATTGTTGTCTGTGGATCCGCGATGTCAACAAAGTGGACTCGGATCGTTCTTAATGAATGCGGCAGAGCAATACTGTCGCGAGCAAGGATCTCGCTTCATGGACATTTACATTGTCAATTTACGGACAGAGTTGCCGCCGTTCTATCAACGTCGAGGCTATGTCGAGATGGGTACGACTCCGTTTCCGGAAGATATCGAAACCAAAATACCCTGCCACTTTATCAACATGACAAAGGCTCTGTAACTCCGTGGCTACATCAGCGCAAAAAGCCGAAGTGTTATCGATCGAGGGACGCGAAGTTCGCGTAACCAATCCTGATAAGCTTTACTTCTCTTTAGAAACAAAACTCACAAAACTCGATCTCGTGCGTTACTACTTATCGGTCGCGCCAGGTGCGCTGGCGGGAATTCGAGATCGACCGATCGTTTTGAAACGATTTGTGGACGGTGCAGAAGGTCAGGCCTTTTACCAGAAGCGCGCACCCACTAATCATCCTGACTGGTTGCGGACCACCACGCTGTCATTCCCTTCCGGGCGACAGGCAGAGGAGATCGTGGTCGATGATGCAGCGGGGCTCGCGTGGATCGTGAACCTTGGCTGCATTGAACTGCATCCGCATCCGGTGCGTTCGGGTGATCTCGATCATCCTGACGAGTTGCGTGTCGATCTCGATCCTGGTCCAGGCGTTAGCTGGGAGAACGTGCGTCTGGTTGCGTTGGAGGTGAAAGCGCTGCTCGAGGAGATGGGTTTGCGCGGTTGGCCCAAGACCAGCGGCTCGCGTGGGATGCACGTCAACGTCAGGATTCAGCCACGTTGGACCTTCAGCGAAGTGCGGCGAGCGGCGGTTGCGTTGTCGCGCGAAGTTGAACGCCGCCTGCCGGAACTGGCGAGTTCGAAGTGGTGGAAAGAGGAGCGTCATGGAGTGTTCCTCGATTACAACCAGAACGCAAAAGATCGTACGACCTGCTCCGCGTATTCCGTGCGTCCACTGCCGGATGCACGCGTGTCGATGCCACTTCATTGGGATGAAGTTCCGGATTGTGATCCGGCTGAGTTCACGATATTGACTGTGCCGGAACGTTTTGCGGAGCTGGGCGATCCACATGCCGAAATGGACGCACATGCCGGATCATTGGAAAAGCTGCTCGAGCTTGCGGACCAGGATGAAGCGTCGGGTCTTGGTGACGCGCCCTGGCCTCCACACTTCCAAAAAATGGCCGGCGAAGGAACGCGCGTGGCCCCCTCGCGCGCTCGATCGACGGCGAAGAAGCCGGCAACGAAGAAGAAGCGGATCAGGATGCCGTTGCTCGTCATTGCCAATTCTCCTGACAAGAAGGCGGCTCTCGAGGGGCTTGAGCGTTGGAAGAAGAAGTATCCCAAGGTGGCTAAGCTTCTGGCGGTCGATGACGTGTTGGTCGATTCGATGCGGGGCCGCTCCTCGACATGGACGCGCATCCGAGTAAACCTGCGCAACGTCCCTGAAAAACTCCGCCCACCCCAGGAACCCCCCGACCCCGACGACGACCCGACGCGCGAGTGGCGCGAAGGGAGTCGAAGGCGCAAGTAGGTAGTGTCTTACTTTGAGTTTTTCTCTGCGGTCCTCTGCGTATCTCTGCGGCCTCTGCGTTGAAATAGCCTTTAACGCAGAGATCGCGGAGATACGCAGAGGACCGCAGAGAAAACTCTTCAAATTAGGACACCGCCCGCAAGTAGAATCTCTTGTTTTAGTAATGGTCAGACGCTAGAATGAACTACTCATGTCGCTGGTAATCGAAGAAAACGAGATCGCCTCACTACCAATCACCGTCGATCCGGACATATTAGGTGGCACGCCCGTTTTTCGGGGTACGCGCGTGCCGATAGATGCCCTGCTTAATAACCTCGAAGCTGGCGTATCAATCGACGAATTCCTGGAAAACTTTCCGACAGTGTCTCGCGAACAAGCCCTTCAGTTATTAGAATTTTCTCGCGCAACCCTGAATCGTCTCACAAAATTGAAATGAAACTTTTGTTGGATGAATGCACACCTCACGTGCTGAAGCGGCTCCTCACCGGATTTGAGATCAAAACGGTGCAGGACCAAGGTTGGGCAGGAATCACGAATGGCTCGTTACTTCAGCTCGCCGAAAGACACTTTGATGTTCTGATAACCAGTGATCAGAATTTGAAATATCAACAGAATCTGTCGGGAAGACAACTGGCTATTGTTCAACTTCCAACTAATGAAGTTCCGATAGTCGTCAAACTTGCGCCGGCGGTGCAGAAAGCACTGGGAACGATCAAAAACGGAGAGTTTGTAGAAATCCCGCTGAAAGGATTGTGATCCGGGTGCCGATAGATGTCCTGCTTAATAACCTCGAAGCTGACATGTCAATCGATGATTTCTGGAAACTTTCTTAATCGTAGTACGCAGTTCTTCTACAGACCTGCCTAGGATCATCATTAAATCAATCGCTTTGATTTCAACACGCTGACTTCGCTATTGGTCCACTCTATCGCGTGAATAAACTGATCCATTGCGTCCTCACTCGTGAGCGCGGAAAGTTTTATGGTAGGGTACTTATTGAAATCCTTAAGACTCACTCCGGGTATTTTGTTAAGTTTTTCAAGAAGCTCGATCCTCTTCGATTCCGACAATCCGTTCTTCTTTTTCATACGTCCAAACTTTATTTGAACGCGGGGTACCTTACCTACCGCGAAGACAGTTATAGGATTGTGTGTCGCCTTCGCGCCATATTCGAGGACGGGCACAAATGAAGCGCGTTCCCATTTCACGCGCGTAAACTTCTTGTTTGACCAATCCAATATCTTCTTGGCAGCAATTGCCTCCGTTGGCCTACTGGTGAGATGCTGAAACAACTCCAGCTCATTCGTTCGTCGTCGTCTTTTCCCTGCTGCATTCTTTGGCGCCTTGCTTCGTTGGAAACCGTCTACCGTTCTGTTTGTAATTCCCTCGATTATGTCGAGCAACTCTTCCGGGCTTCTACATTCAACCGAAATCGAGCCCACGCGATGGTATACCTTGCCTTCGTAGACGCACGGGCCGCAGGCACGAATCTTTACGTAAACCAGGAAAATATTCTTGCTTAGTTGAAATTTATCGATTTCGGGCGGCTTAGTCAGACAGCTTTGAGCTATTCCTGCCAATCTCTCAACCACGCGATCCGCATCGGCTATACCAGTTGGTTCACCATCATCAGACACTCCCATCAGCAGGATCCCGCCTCCGGAGTTTGCAAGGGCAGCCATTTCTTTGCCGATTGCGTGAGCCTGAGATGGAAATTCCCTTTTAAATTCGACACGTGTACCCTCACCTTGCCTAAGTATTCCAATTAATTCCTCCGCATTCATTCTGCCTTCTTGAGTGCTCATCTATTTAGGATCTGAAATGAGTAAGCAACACGCCAGTTTCTAATGAACATTTGGATCCTCAACTTGTAATGCTTCCAGGCGAGCTGCGTCGTTCAGAGAGTTGTCAGCGCTAACCAGAGTGAAGTCAATTGCATTACCTTGCGTTGCCAACAAAGCGGTCCTCACCGCGATCGCTGAGGCAAGTTGGACCGCATCGTTTCAGAAATGGGTTTGCCCTTGATTTGGATCGCAGGCCGCCTAGGATATGCACGCTTTTATACGCAAACTTGGTGACTTGGTATACTCCCAATGGATCCGGTACGGATTGTCAGGTTTCTCAATGTCGCCTGCTGATTCACGCGAATTCGGCGACCACAACGAAACCAGTTGGCGTCGCACCTCATCTCTCTTTTCCGGAGAGAGTTCCTTAATAGCCTCTACTATCTCTTCTACCGTTGACATGGCCTAACATCGTTCCGATTCTAACTTTTCAAGGTACTGTTAGAAAGTCTCCATCCATGCTTTAAGCGTAGATTTCACTCAGCAAAACACTATTTCACAACCATCTGTAATATCATCCCCACTTCCCTGCTCTGTGTAATCCGCGTAATCTGTGGCTTGCATGGAGACACTGTTTTCAAATCCCAAGCCTGTCATCGGCGTGATTCACGTTGGTGCGTTGCCTGGAACGCCGCGGAATTCTCAAACTGTTTCTGAGTTGGTGATAGCAGCCAGAAACGAGGCGGAAGTCTATCGCGAGTGCGGTGTTGATGGACTGATCATCGAAAACATGCACGACGTGCCGTACTTGCGTGGTGAAGTTGGTCCGGAGATTGTCGCCGCGATGACCGCGATTGCGATTGAAGTGAAAGAAGCCTCCGCGTTACCGGTCGGCATTCAAATCCTGGCTGGCGCAAACATCGAGGCGATGGCCGTGGCCCATGCGGCCGGACTCGACTTCATACGCGCCGAAGGTTACGCGTACGCGCATGTCGCAGACGAAGGATTGATTCAAGCCTCCGCAGCGAAGTTACTGCGTTATCGTCGAATGATTGGCGCCACGCGAGTGCAGGTTTGGGCAGACGTGAAGAAAAAGCACTCAGCTCACGCGATCACAGCCGACGTTACTCTGGGCGTGACAGCAGAAACGGTTGAGTTCATGGGCGCTGATTGCGTGATCGTCACGGGCAACGTCACTGGCGAACCGCCGAAGATAGCAGACGTGCAAGAGGCCAAGAGTCATTGTCATCTACCGGTTTTTCTCGGTTCCGGTATTAGTGCAAACAAATATCGCGGAATTCTACGAGGATGCCGACGGCTTCATTATCGGTTCGGCATTTAAGGTGGACGGCTTGTGGTCCAACACAGTCGATCCAGCGCGAGTTTCGAAGTTTATGGCAAGCCTACGTTGAGCCACAAAGAGGCACCAAAGCACAAAATCAGCAGCAGCCAGTTTGTGCTTTTTGTGCTTCTTTGTGGCTGAAAAAGTTTTGAGGCAAACCCGAACGGGCGCTACGCGGCTTGCACTTGACCCTTATGATCATCCGGGGCTTTTTCGCCTTTCTCCTTCGCCTCGGGTTCACCTTTTTTGGCAGCGGCGTTCTCAATCTCCGAGTTGATCTCACCACCCACCAACACTGCGGCGCCGGTGAAGTAAAGCCACAGCATCAGTATGATCACTGCTCCGAGCGAACCGTACGTCGCGCTGTATGAATTAAAGAAGTGCAAATACACGCGAAACCCGATCGAGACCAGCAGCCATAGCGCAACTCCAATTGCGGCGCCGGGAGTCAGCCATTTCCATGACTGCCTGCGGATATCAGGTGCGTAGTAGTAAATCAATGCGAATGCGAGGATGAGGCACCCAAGCACAACCGGCCACTGGACGATCTTCCAGATCAGCGGAAATACCGGACCAAAGCCGTAAACCCTGGCTAACCACTCCGCAATGTGACCGCCTGCAATGACAAGAAGAAGTGCAGCGATAATTAAGACTGACAGGACGATCGTCAGAACGATCGCCGTCAGTCGCTGTTTCCACCAGGGCCGTGTCTCTTTGAGATCGTAGGCTGTGTTGAGTGAGGTGGTAATCGCGCTTAATCCATTTGAGGCGGCCCACAACGCAGCGAGAATTCCGAATGACAGTTTGCTGCCGCTGCTCGCCGAAGCGATTTCCCACATCGTGGAATCGATCAGTTGAAAGGCCGAGGGCGGCATCACCCGGCTGAGGTAATTGAACAGCTCGTGACGAGTGCCGGTGCCTGACCCCAGCACGATGCCGATTATAGAGGTCAGAAACATCAAAAACGGGATCAGCGCGAGCAGGAAGTAATAGGACAGCTCGGCTGCGCGAGCGAAAACCTCATCTTCGTTAATCTCGTGCCAAACTCGCTTTGCCAGTTCGCCCCAACTAAGACTGCCGAGTTTCCACATCGATGCCATCGAAGTACTCCTTTCGCTGACTGCTCGCAAATACCGTAGCTTTGTGAAAGCCTTATTCTCAAGCACTTTGACTTCTTTGGTGTCTCAATAATAATCACGCGAGCTATCAATTCGTACGTTTTTTCGCGTTGCGATACAATGTGGCCCCCCTCAAAAGAAAAATCGTTTGCCGGGAATGTCGATCCGGCTCTGCTCCATTCGACGTACCTGTGAAGGAGCAATTTTAAACCCTAAAAATACGAAAGGAACACTAATGGCAACTCAACCAACGCACGAGCAAGGACAACTACATTTGAAAGTTTACGATCTGCGCCGCGAGGCGCGGCTGCGCCAGGCACGCGACTGGTTTCAGCAGAATTACAATGCAGAAACGTTCGAAGAGGCGATGAAAATCGCAGCCCCCGGAACCGAACACGGCACGTACGTGGGCATGGTGATTGGCTATTGGGAACAGGCCTGCGCGCTGCTTAATTACGGTCTGCTCCACGACGACCTCTTCTTCGAGACCAGCGGGGAGTTCTTTGGAGTATGGGAACAGCTCAAGGCAGTCGTGCCGCAATTTCGCGAGCAGTTTAAAGACCCGACCCTGCTTTCGAATCTGGAAAAGGCCGCGCAACGGTTTGAGGCATGGAAGGAGCAACGCGCCCCCGGGAACATTGCCGGAATGCGTGAGTGGATGCAGCAGGAGCGAGCAAAGGCTAAAGCCGCAGCGAAGTAGTTGTCTCACTGCGTTAATAATTTTCCCGCAAAGACGGCAAAGGATCTCTCTTTGCCGTCTTTGCGCCTTTGCGGGAAATGGCTTAAGGCCACTGGATCACTTTTGCTTTCGGCGCGCCGCTCTTCGCGGGCGTGATTAGCTGCGGGCTGAGACTGCTATTCGCTTTATTCGAGCTTCGCGATTCCGCTTTAGGAGGAGTTGCGACTACCGGAGGCGTCACCGGCGCTGCACTGCTCGGTGCATTCCCCACTACATCTTCGACAATTGGTCGCGATCGGCGTGGCAGCGGCTGTACTTTCCGAGCGCCATGATTGCGCACCGCATCGACGACCGGAACGTCGCTAGTCTCAGGTTCTGCTGCGCTGACAGATGGCTCACTAGCCGGAGTAACAACACTCTCGGTCGCGATCACTTTGGTCTCGGCCGGTTTTGGCGGAACTTCCGCCTGGACACGCCGCGCCCGCGAACCTCTCAAAACAAACACGCCAACCGCGCATGCTGTACTCAGCAACACAACGGCAGCGACGCGAAGTCCAAAACTCCCGCTCATCGATGCGAGCCGCGAAACAAACGCAGAACGCGCCTTAAAACTCTTCGGCACTTCCTGCACTTGCACCAGATCCCAGATCTCAGGAGGATCTTTGAGCGTCTTCACTACCGTAGGTGTCCGACGAGCTGGCGCAGGTGCCTGGGAAACAGGTGGCACGAGCTCCCAAATTTCGGGCGGATCTTTAAGCGTCTTCACGAGCCTCTGCGGCCTCTGTGGCCGAGCAGGCGTTTCCAGGCAACGAGCTACTTCAGCAAACGTGCGCGCAGTGGCCCACGTCCGTGCTGAAGCACCACACCGCGTCACGACCTCAGTCTTGGCGCCATGCTCGATCAAAATCCTGACTGTTTCGGTGTGACCAAAGAACGCGGCCAACGCGAGCGCGGTGAATTTATCGTTACGCGTCAGGTTGGGATCAGCTCCGTGGTCCAGCAGCGCGCGAACCATTCGGTGATGACCGTGATATGCCGCGCGCATCAGGGCAGTCATCCCATGTTGATTACGCGCATTCACATTCCCGACGCGCGGCAGAATGCGGGCAAGCTCTTCGACGTCGCCTGTTTCAGCTACACGCCACAAGTCCATTACCGCAGCGTCTGGTGTAATCCTTGGTTTGAAGTTCGCTACCATAATACAGACGGCTATTCGATCATGATCCGGTCACCGGGCTTGACCACCGGGTCCGGCACTTTTCCTGATTCAATGTCCTTCAACTTAAAACGAGTCACGACTAAAAACCCTTTGCCGTCATCTCGCCCAAGTCGCGCTTCCTTCGGCTTGCCCGTTACGCCCCCGGCGGAGATGATCGCCTGCGTGAGAGTCAAGCCGCGTCGAAAAGTCTTCTCGCCCGGCAGCTTCACTTCACCTCCGATATAAACAAACTGCGTCACGTTCGGAAGCAGCGTTATCACGTCGCCCGGGCGGACCAGCAGGTTCATATCAGACGATTGCGCGAGATCGATTTCGTAGGTTTCACTCGATTCGTTTCGTAGGACAGTTGCCCTGGCGGCTTCAGGCAGAGGCTGAGCATCGGCCACGACAACGTAAAGCGGAATAGCTTCCCGTCTAAGGATCTTGGTGCCTGAGTCTTTCACGAGTCCACTTACGAGGACTGTATGACTGGCATAATCGCGCACGCCGACGGACACCTTTGGGTTGTCGTTCAAAGCGCGTCGCTTCAGATCCTCTTCGAATTTGGCGCTGATTTCATCGACGGTCAGACCGGCGGCGTGCAAAGGTTCAGCGAGCATCGGATGCTCGAGGAATCCTGCGGCAGTAATCGTAAACAGCGTCGATTGTGGTGAGGCAGAGTCGTTGATGCGAATATCCAGAACATCGTTTGGCCCGACGCGATAAATCTTCGTGAGCGCCAGGTCGGGTGCGGCGGCGTTGCCTTCTTCGCTTGGCTTTTCACTTTCCGTTTTCACAGCCACTGGCCCAGGTTCCGTTTTCACAGGTGTGGGTGGCGGCGGCGTGGGCTTAACACTCATTGAAACCTGAACGCCCGCTACTTCCGGAGAGGGTTCGGAACGTGCCGCGGTTGGGTGTGCGGCGCTTCCTCCATGCGCCATCGTGCGAGCGAGTGACAACCGATCACGCGCTTCCTGATCTTTTGGATTTAACTCCACTGCCCGCTCAAGATTCTCGACGGCCTTCGAGTACTGACGCAGATCGAAATACGCATGACCGAGGCCGTAGTATGCGTCAGCATTTCCGGGATCCAACTTCAATGCGCGCTGAAAGATTTCGACGGCTTGCGAGTACAACCCTGCGAGACCGTACTTTTCACCTTCTTTGAAGAGTCGTTTGGATTCGGCCCTGGCTTCGGGCGAGACGGTGCGATCAGCAGCTCGAGGGTTCGTCGAATCTGTGTAATTAGTCTGAGCTGATACGGGCCCAAGACATAGAGAAAAAAGAATTAAACCGACGGCGACAGTGAGCGATTTGAACATCGGAACCCCCTCGAAGGAGTTTAATAATAAAACGCCGCACGGTAGGGGGAGATTCGGAGGTGGGGGGCATCCGAACAAGCTAGCAATACAGGGAAATCGGTGTCTTGCTTATACCACCTTTGGCAACTTAATTCCAGTAATAACTACGCTCGTCGAGCCTGGTTCCACCTCTGCGGATCTCTGCGGTCCTCTGCGCCCTCTGCGGTAAATGTGCGCGGAAGACATGTTTACCGCAGAGGGCGCAGAGATCCGCAGAGAAGATCTTGAGCACAACTAAGCTCGGGCGCGCTTGGAAGCCGGCGGCGCCTTTGGCATCTGAGAAGATACGTCAGACAACTGTAGCTCACGCTCCCAATGACGATGGCGCGCGATGCCCAGGATGAAGTTCTCAGCCAGGGTCCTGATGTCACCATCTCTGCTGACAATCACTCCCGGATCCATTGAAGCCTCGGCCGCAGATCCGTTTTCCGAGTTATCTTCACTCACAGACACAGGCAAACCTGCCTGCGCGAGCAACTCAACACCCGCGCCACTCGCCGCGATTGTCTTGCAGTGGTTGTAGGCCTCGTTCAAAAAGTTCAGTGCTTCCGGTACGGCTTGCAAAGCCGCGACGCTCGCTTCACCGTCAGGAACATACACCGCGTCGAACAAAACAGACGCGCCTGTTAAGAAACTACAGTCAGCGTTGAGCGCGTCGCCACCTGCACCCGTCAATACTCCCAACCTCGGCGCCACTGTCATCGCCAATGCGCCCGCTTTCATCAGCGACGTCTTCATCTCAGCCACAGCAGCATCGTTGAATCCATCCGCGACTAGGAAAGCGATCTTCCGCGTTTTGATACTCTTTACAGCGAAATTCGGATTATCGATCATCCGCAAAGCAGGTGAAGGCTCGATCTCCTCAGCTAATCGCTTTGGCTGAAACTTTCTTGGATCACCATCAGCCGGCACGCTCAGGTTCAAAGGCTTATCGAGCTTCTTCGGCACAGTAAGCCCGAGTCCATCAGCAACTCTGTTTGCGAGATTAGTATCGACCTGCGCCAGCAAGTACAGCATGCGTTCGCGAATAGGCGGTGTTTCAACTTTGCCCAACTCGAAACGCAACGCGCGCACGATGTGGTTCTGCTCCGGCTCTGACTGGCTTCTGTAGAACATCGTCGCCTGGCTAAAGTGGTCGAAGAATTTCTCGTTGCGCCGGCGAATTTTTTGTGCGTCGAGTCTCTCGGCGTAGCTGGCAAAACCACTCATGTCCATTCCGGCCTGAAATGGACACCCGCCTCTCAGACTGTTGGGATCGTAGCTGGTCTGTCCTCTATTAATAGTCTGGCGCATGAAGCCGTCGCGCTGGTTGTTGTGCAGCGGCGCCACGGGCCGGTTTATCGGGATCTCGTGAAAGTTTGGACCACCCAATCGCAGCAACTGCGTATCGAGGTAAGAAAACAGGCGACCCTGGAGCAGCGGATCGTTCGTGAAGTCAATACCGGGAACGATGTTGCCAAGGTGAAAGGCAACCTGCTCAGTTTCGGCAAAGAAGTTTTCCGGATTTCGATTCAGCGTCAACCGGCCAATGCGCTGCACCGGCACGATCTCTTCCGGGATGAGCTTCGTTGGATCAAGCAGATCGAAATCGAAACTATGCTCGTCCTTTTCTTCGACGATCTGCACGCCAAGCTCCCATTCCGGGTAGTCGCCGTTTTCGATTGATTCCCAAAGATCACGTCGATGGAAATCAGGATCCTTGCCGGAGATCTTCTGCGCCTCATCCCAAACTACAGCATGCACGCCGAGCAGAGGCTTCCAGTGGAACTTCACAAACCGAGCTTTGCCGCGGTCGTTGATGAACCGGAACGTGTGCACACCAAAACCTTCCATCATGCGATAACTGCGCGGTATCGCGCGGTCAGACATCACCCACATGATCATGTGCATAGATTCCGGCATGAGCGAGATGAAATCCCAGAAGGTGTCGTGCGCCGATGCCGCCTGAGGTATTTCGTTATGAGGTTCGGGCTTTACGGCGTGAATTATGTCGGGAAACTTGGTTGCGTCCTGGATAAAGAAGACGGGAATGTTATTTCCCACCAGGTCGAAATTCCCTTCCTGCGTGTAGAACTTCACCGCGAAACCGCGCACGTCGCGCGCCAGGTCTGTAGATCCACGAGAGCCCGCGACAGTAGAAAAGCGAACGAATACCGGCGTTTGTAGCGAAGGATCCTGGAGAAAATGCGCCTTCGTGTATTGGGTCATCGGTTCATACACCTGGAAAAAGCCGTGCGCGCCTGAACCGCGCGCGTGCACCACGCGTTCCGGGATACGCTCGTGATCGAAGTGCGTGATCTTCTCGCGAAGAATGAAGTCCTCGAGCAGAGTCGGACCACGATCACCGGCTTTGAGTGAATTTTGATTATCCTCTATGCGAACGCCCTGGTTGGTTGTGAGAAACTCACCTGCTGAGTCTTCGAGATTTGGCGTCAGATCATCTGATTTCAAGTTGGGCATTCCATGCCCTAGACCGGTTGGTAAACCGTTTCCCGATCCGTTCGATTTGTTTTTTGAATTGTTTCGTTTCGTTTTGTTGGTCTTGTTTCTCGGCTGGCTCATTCTCCACCCCTCTCTCGTTCGTCTAGTTGCACCCGCAAACTACCTGGCGCCTGCTTTTTTAGTTCTCGCCTTCTTCGCCTTCGCTGCGTCTTCGGCTGTAGTCACGTCCTGCTCTTCTTCCGGCGGCGGCAACACGGCGGGCATGCCTAGCGCTTGAATCCACAGTTCGCGAGTCCACCCCTGGGTGTGGTAGAGATGCTCATCCTCTTCCTCTTCCACCTGCTCGTATGCCGGCAAGATCAACGACGACTCCGCTTCTTCCGCATTCTTCGCAAGTTCACCCAACAACTCCCAGTTCAGATGGTCCTTCGTCTCTGCATGGACCACACATTCAGCGGCAACGATCTGCGCCGACTCAGGATCTGTGGATCTCAATGCCATCTCGATCGCCTTAACGAGCGACGTGCCGATGTATCGAACAACCTTACGGCCTGGTGTTTCCGCATCAGGATCCAGCTCGAGCGCAATCAGGATGTCAGTCAAAATTTGGACGTGGTTTTTAGTTTGTTCCAGGTACTTGTTCCACTCTTCTCTTAGGTCTTTATTGACTGCGCAACGCAGAGCGGTGGAATAAATCTGTACTCCGCCCTTCTCAGTCTCCAAAGCCTGGTACAACAGATCGGTAGGAACTTTTGCGAGTAGCGTTTTATTCATGGTTTTCCCTTTCTTGGATTTAGTTTTCTCTGCGTGCCTCTGCGTTCTCTGCGGTGAAATAGCTCTTACCGCAGAGAACGCAGAGATACGCAGAGGCCGGTGAAGCTTCGCGAATAGCGCGACACAGAATATTCGCCACGTCGCCAGGTTTGCACTGGACGGTAGCTATAAACGTTCGGACCGGTCAGTGGGCGAATGCGTTCGATCTTCATGGAGTCCTTGCCTTTCGAAATCTTTTGCGCAAGCGGCACCGTCAATTTTCATGCCGGCAAGACTCGATGAAAGCTGTGTCATCAAGGTGTTGAGAACGTAAAAAATGTGAACTCGATTTCTAATTAAGAATGGAAGTGATCGTTCGAGAGAGGTGAGGATCATTGTTGATGATGCAGTTTAGTACGCTAGCGATCACAAACAGCTTGATGTTTTACATCACTACACCGAAAGAAAATCCTCCGTAGTTGTGAATACTAGTCGTTCACAGTTTCCAATAACCAGATGTCCACACTGACTTCTTCGGCGTGGTGAAGAATAGGTTGCGTCTTCGGTTGAGGGATGCCACTCGCCTCGAGCATGCTTGAACCAAAGCTGAGCAACTCAGCTTTGTAGAGTTCCCATGGCTCGTGATAGATGCGCGCGCGATAGAGCGTGTCGTCATATTCTGTGTAGAGAATGTAGCGCTCGGTTAGAAAGAACTCGCGGCTGCCCGGTTGAGATTGCGGCAGGCGCTCGCCGACACTCCATGAAGCTCGAAACTCCGCCGGTGGATCGTCGTCGCGACTCAGTTTGTAATTGATCTTCTTCTTACCTGACAGTTTGATGTCAGCATTGTAGTAGGGCAGGTGATAGAAGGTGCGCGCACCGAGGACTGCGGCGCTGCTATTGGCGTCGAGCGAGAAGAACCACACTCCGGGAACGCCGTTGTAGTGCACGTAAGTACGTACGTTCAACTCGTGCATCGAACTCAATCCCGGAACAGGTGGAACGTACGGCGGAAACGCGCGAATGTCCCACATCGTGAATGGCGTGATGGCGATCCAGGCATTGCCCCCGTAAGTATCGATCTCCAAAGACGGTGGGACGTATGGCCGGAGCAGGTTTTCCTCGATGCGCCAGTGCATGAAGAGCAATTTGCCCCAGTTCTGGTGCATCACGGGCTGGCCGGGTGGCCGGTGCCGCGCAGCCAGCCGATCTACGTCAGTAACGTTGCGCATGCTTGTCAAACCCAATCAACTATAAAGCCACAAAGACACTAAGACACGAATTCATTTTGTGATTTTGTGCCTTTGTGGTTATGAAAACTTCCGAAACACCTCTTCATGAATCGCCGCGATCGCCTCCGGCGCGACCTTTGGCTTGCGATCGTACGTCAGCAGTCCGTTTATCTCCTGCTCGATGTCAGCCAGTTGCGTGTAGCAGAACCCGGCCAGAAACGGCAACGATCCGATTCCCTTCATCAGGTCGTGATACTTCTCCAGCAACTCTTCCGGCTTCTGAAACGAGTCATAAAACTTGTAAAGCAGATCTCGTTTCTCCGGCGGCACGTTTTCAGGAATCGCCAAAAAGCCACCAACCTCCGACAGCACGATCGGCTGCCCTCGATATCTTGACCCGCGAGCGAACAGCGGTTTATCGACCCACACCTTTGAAGGCAGTTGACCGCCACTCAGCATTTCCTTATATCGTGTCGATAACTTCTCGGCAGTAGGAGTGTAGTCGTGGATGGCGCAAATGTCGGTGATGTCGGTGTGTTCCCAACCATCGTTATCAATTACCGGTCGAGTTGAATCGAGTCGCCGCGTCACCCGGACCATTCGCTCGATGAACGCATATTGTCCAGCATGCTCCTGGCTGAGACCGGGGAACCCCATGCTCTCGTTCACTGGCACCCAGGCAATAATGCACGGGTGGTTAAAGTCGCGCCGCACAGCATCCTGCCACTCCGCGGATAACAACTCTTCCGCCCTCGGCGACCACTCACGCGCGTTTGGCATCTCCTCCCAAACAAGCAGTCCGAGCTTATCGCACCAGTAAAGCCAACGTGGGTCTTCGATCTTCTGGTGTTTCCTGACGCCGTTGAACCCAAACATCTTGATCCAGCCGATGTCCGTTTGCAGTGCTTCATCAGACGGCGCTGTCAGGTAACCTTCCGGCCAAAAGCCCTGGTCGAGAACCATCTTCAAATACGTGGGTTTCCCATTAACCAGCAGCTTTCCTTGTCTCACTTCAATGCCGCGCAGTCCGACATATGAGCCAATCTCATCGAGCAGGTTATTGCCGTCGTAAAGACGAACTTGCAGGTCATAAAGGTGCGGCGACTCAGGCGACCAAAGCTTCGCGTAAGGAAGCGTGATACCGAGCCGGCCGGTTGCAACCGCCGTCTGATCTTCGCCGATCGCGACTCGCTTCCCTTCTTCGAGCACTTCGACTTCAACGCGCCACGAAGCCGACGGCGCATGCAGAAAGACTGTTAACTCGAGCAGATTTCGTTTTGCGTGAGTGATTACTCGAATCTCTTCAATGCGGATTGGCGGCACCGGCTCGAGCCAAACCGTTTGCCAGATGCCCGTCGTGCAATAGTAATCGATGCCCTCGGGCAACCCGGTGAACGATTGTTTCCCGCGAGGCTGCTGCGGATCCTGGCGATCCTCGACTCGAAGCGTCAGACGGTTCTCGCCGCTTCTTAGATAGGGCGCGATATCGAACTGGAAGGGAACGTGGCCGCCACGGTTGTGCCCAACCTCCTGGCCGTTGATCCAAACAGTGCAGGCGTAATCAACCGCTCCAAAGTTCAGCAGCAGATCGCGTTTGTAAAACTCCTCCGGGAGTTCGAAGGAGCGCGCATACCAAACCACCTCGTGGATCGATTTGTCGTTGATCCCGGAGAGCGCGGTTTGATAGCCGAACGGAACGACGATTCGCAGCGGTAAGGTACGCCCGTCAAACCATTCCTCAGTTAATCCGACTCCGGCGTCGTCAAAGGCAAATTCCCATTCGCCGTTCAGGTTGAACCAGATACTGCGTACAAATTGTGGCCGCGGGTATTCAGAGCGGGGGATCTCTTTTCTGTTCAGAATCATGCTACCAAACTAAAAGAACTAAGCCACAAAGTCACGAAGGCACTAAAGCTTGAAACGGCTCATTCTGATTTGTGTCTTGGTGTTCTTGTGGTTGAGATCGTTCGCCACCAACGGATCTCTCTGTATCTTTCAAGTTTGAAATGTCCCATGCGGTTAATTTGCCGTCGCAGATTAACCGGCCGTCATCGCTTATTTCATACTGGCTCGTTCTGGACGCGAGCCGGTATGAGACCCGCCCATTTTCATGTCTGCGTAAGACAATCAGTTCGCGCCCATTGGGCAGAGAATAAATACCCCCAACCCTGAGATCCATGCAATCCCCCCTTGTTCGTTCTTAAAGCGCTAACAGATCTAGAGTTCCACTCTCTTAACCGCAGTGATCACGCGTTCCGGAAGCACGATGCGATCAGATGGCAAGCCGAAGCCCTTTCCTTTTCCGTTGCCGTTGCCGTTGCCGTTGCCGTGACTGTGGACCATAGCTTCAACTCTCTTCATGCCGGCAATCTTGCCATAAGTTGTGAGCGCCTGGGCCACAATTTGATCCATGTTGTAGTACTTGTACGTCGCCAAACGACCGACAAAGTGTACGTTCGGAGTCGTGTCGGCAAGCTTTTTGTAGCGCGAGTACAAGTCAGCGTTCTCTTTGCGCGGCACCGGATAATAGGCATCGCCCTGCGACTTGGGAAACTCGTACACGATGCTCGTCTTGGCGTGCTCCTGACCCGTCAAGTATTTGAATTCAGTCACGCGAGTGTAAAGCTGCTCGTTCGGATAATTCACGACGGGCGCCGATTGGAACACCGGCATGTCATGTGTTTCGTGTTTGAATTCCAGTGACCGGTACGGCAACTTGCCGTAGCAATAGTCAAAGTAACTATCGACGGGACCGGTGTAGATCATTTCGCGGAATGGTATCTCTTTCTCGATCTCGCGGTAGTCGCAATTCAACATGATCTTGATGTTCGGGTGATCGAGCATGTTCTCGAACATACGCGTAAACCCGTGGAGCGGCATTGCCTGGTACGCATCAGTAAAGTATCGATCGTCGCGATTGGTGCGTGTGGGCACTCTCGATGTCACACTCGCATCCAGTTCAGACGGATCGAGTCCCCATTGCTTGCGCGTATAATTGCGGAAAAATTTCTCGTATAACTCCCTACCTACCCTGCTAACGACCACGTCTTCGGATGTGCGTATCCGGTCTACGGGCTCAGCAACCTTCTTGAAGAACTCTTCAACTTCAAATGAAGTCAAACTCAACCCATAGAGGCTGTTGATGGTATCGAGGTTGATGGGAATGGGAACGATCTGTCCATCGACGCTCGCGCGGACGCGATGCTGGTAAGGACGCCACTCGGTGAAACGCGAAAGATACTCAAACACCTCGCGTGAATTCGTGTGGAATATGTGCGGGCCGTACTTATGAACCAGAATTCCGGCGTCGTTGTAATGATCGTAAGCGTTGCCACCTATGTGTGGACGCTTGTCAATGAGTAAAACCTTTTTATCCGAGCCCGCAGCGAGTCGTTCTGCCAAGACACTACCGGCGAAGCCGGCGCCTACAATTAAATAATCAAACATTACATGAAACCCTCCTTGTCATGATGAGTTCTAAGTGGTCAGGCCTGCGCCCACTCGACGAGTGAGACCGCCAAGCGGTAATGAAGCTGAGCGTGCAGGCCGTCGTCGTTCTATTACTTCGTCAATCAAATCGGACATTTGTGCCCACGTCTTGTCCCAGGACATGTTTTCCAGGAACGCGTCAACCCTGGTCAGCCACTCAGATGATGCCGGTCTCGACAGGATTTTTTCCGCGGCTTTAATGAATTCGTCAGGGTTGTCAGTGATCTCCACCAGTTTGAGTTCACCATATGGCCGGACGACGTCTCTAATCGAAGTGGAAATAACCGGTTTACCAGCGGCTAAATACTCCGGCGTTTTTGTCGGACTGATAAAGCGGGTTGACTCATTGCGCGCAAACAGCAAGAGCGCGATATCCCAACCGGCCAGGTAGCCGGGAAGCTCGTCATATTTCTTTGGTCCGAGATAGTGAATGTTTGGGTGTTTTGGCAGTGAATCCGGATGAATCTTTACTACCGGACCGATCATGATGAACTGCCAATCCGGACGTTTGGCTGCCACCTGATCCAGGAGTTCAGTGTCAAACCGTTCGTCGATTACGCCGAAGAAGCCCAGTCGCGGATGTGGAATACTCGCTTGGTCTTCAGGATCTGTGACTGTCGTCCGCGCCTTGCCAAAATGTGATGCATCAATGCTGCTGGGAAAAGCGTAGACAGCGGGGTGTTGGTTACGCTTCGCTTCGTACAGACTCTGGCCGCCTGTGAAAACCAGATCCACCTGCCGGAAGAGTCGCTTTTCGAGAAGCGATATTTGCGAGGGCGCGCCCTTGAATCCCGACAGCTCGTCCATGCAGTCGTAAACCGAAGCCACCGGATTGAAATGCTCAGTGAAGGTGAGCGCCATCGGCGTGTAATACCAAAACACGTATTCACGGATATCGTGATCGAGAAAAAGCTGGCGCGTCATCTCCTTCATCACAGCGTTGATCGCGATCTCGCTTCGCAGGCCATTAGGCAAGGTCGGCACAACGACGTGCACGCCCGATTCAGCTTCGCGGACGTCGAGTCGCATCGAGCCATTGCTAAAAATCGGTTCTTCTATAAAAAAGACTCGGCGCTCCCTGGCGCAGCGTGTCAAGAGATGTTGCGGACGTTGATAAACAAAGTCCCAGCGGAGATGAGAAAAACAAACGAGATCGACCGCACTGTCTTCATCGAGTTCTGAAGATGTTAAGAATTTTTCTGTATTTATCATTCCTTCCTCCGCACTTTACTTACCGAGACTCGAAGGCTCTCACGCGCGCACGATCAGCGTGGAGAGCGTTCGTAACAACTTGCGACTTGTATTAAAGGGCCGGCTGGGCTGAGAGTCTGCTGGTTCCCCCGGCCAAAATGGGTTGGGTTACTGCTGCTGGCCTATTAAACCATTGCGTTTGAAATTTGGGGACTCGCCTTAATTCAATACAACAAACTCTCGTGCTGTTTTCTTCTCAACCGCCTTTTTGTCTTCAACCGTCACACTGACCACCAATGGCAAACGGGATGCCGTACTCTGTTTGAGGGGTTAAGAATGTTTATTAGAGGGTGGTCAGATTTTCTGTACGCTGGCGAACGGAAATTGTGGACAATTCTTCTCGACGTTCTTTGGAGTGAGGCGGCTTGAGCCGCTTGGCCTCAATCGCCACACTCTTTTACTGAAGCACTTCATTGTTTCTTAGCGCTGCTTCTTCGTTTAACGTCGTAAGCCACGACGGCGACCACGCGGACGCACTGTCTCTCCCTTTCATCCGCCGTGTCCCGACTCCACCTGCTTCAGGCAGGAAGAATTGATTTACCGCCGCTAACATTCCGGCCATTGCTTCTGGAAGTAATGAATCGAAGAGCACTGCTATCTTCGCGGGTATTGAAATGACAAGCTCGGCTCGCCCGCGCTTGCACGCGCGAACAATCTGGCGTGCAGCGTTTTCCGCGCTGACTGTGAGTAGCGGTAGTGCATCACTAATACTGAACCATGCATACTCGAGCCTGTGCTGGCCTTTGAAATCTGCATTGCGCGGACTGCCTGTTCGCATCAGGCCCGGATAGATTGTCGTTACCGTAATCCCGTCCTTTGCTAACTCCGCGCGCAAGCCTTTCGAGAGTCCAGCCAAAGCGAACTTGCTCGCACTGTACGGAACAAGGTGCGGCACGCTGACCTTTCCTCCGATAGAACTGATATTGACGATTCGTCCTGCTTTTCTCTGGCGCATTGACGGCAACACGGCCAGGATCGTGTTGAGCGGCGCCCAGAAATGCGCGTTCATTGCCAGTTCGAAATCTTCAGTTGTCATCACTTCCAGCGGTCCAACCTGAATCACGCCGGCATTGTTGACGAGCACGTCGATGTGGCCGAAACGACTGCTGACCGCGCCGACCATGTCGTTCACTTCCTGTTTGCTTGTGACATCGCAGCGAACAGTCATCACCTCGGCGCTGAATTTTTCTAAATCGGTTTGTGCGTCTTCGAGCTCACGTTCGTCGCGCGCGCAAATGGCAATACGCCCACCTTCGCGAGCGAATTCTCGCGCCAGTACCAGGCCGAGTCCGCGAGAGCCGCCCGTAATCAGTACCGTCTTGTTCTTGAAGTCGTATTCGAACAGATGGCTTAAGGTTGACTTGAGTACGAACGCGCCGGTGGCGAGCGCCGATAGTTTGATGATCTCTTTTCCGGTAAGCATAACGGCCAAGATCGATGCAACTCCTGCTCCGCTACTGGTGTGCCCCTAATCTCACGATCTTCTCTGCGGATCTCTGCGGTCCTCTGCGCCCTCTGCGGTGAGTTATTCGTCAAGCCATTTCACCGCAGAGGGCGCAGAGGACCGCAGAGATCCGCAGAGTATGGAATTCGATGTGCTATCAGTTAAGTGTCAGAGAACAATTTTGTACGTATATCGGACGGCAACTATGGAAAATGAACCGAGAAAAACACGTGTGCCCGACAAACTGCTCGAACGTCTCCTGAACTTTGAACCAACGGCGGCGCCTGTTATCAGCCTGTATCTCGACGCTCGTGCCGACCAGCACGGCCAGACAAACTTTCTTCCGTTCGTGCGTAAGCAGTTAACCGAGCGGAGTAAAACTTATGAGAACCAGTCTGAAGAGCGACAGAGTTTTGAAGAAGACTTTGTGAGAATCGCGCGCTATCTGGAGGGTGAAGTTCCGCCTTCAGTACAGGGACTCGCGATCTTTGCTTGCTCGGCGGAGAATGATTGGTTCGAAGTTGGCCAATTCGACGCGCCGTTCGAGCGCAATCGGGTGTTTGTTTCCGATCGGCCTCATCTTTATCCACTCGCGCGCATGATCGATCAATACCGCCGTTACGCGGTCGTGCTTGCCGACACCAATCGCGCGCAGATCTTCGTGTTTGCAGCAGGCCGGGCGATCGGGCGACAGGAAGTGGAAAACGTAAAGACAAAACAGACGAAAGTAGGTGGCTGGTCGCAGGCGAGATACCAGCGACACCAACAGAATTACCACCTGCAACATGCGAAGGAAGTCACCGACATGCTCGAGAAGATCGTGCGCGAAGAAAGTATCGGGCACATCATCCTTGCCGGCGACGAAGCGGTTGTAATTCCATTGCTGCGCGAACAGATGTCGAAGGAGGTGGGGGAGAAAGTTATCGACGCGTTGAGTCTTGGTATCAACACTCCCGAACACGAGCTGCTCGACGAATCGCTGACTGCGTTTCGCAGGCACGACTCGTTGACTGATATGGAAAAAGTCGAGCGGCTGCTAAATGAATATCGAGCTGACGACCTTGGTGTCGGCGGTGTGCCTGAAACGCTTGCGGCATTATCGAATGGCCAGGTCGAAGAGATGTTGATTGCGGCGAAGCCGGAGAGTATTCAGTATGACGAGGCTGAAGTCGAAAAGGTGTTGAAGTTATATCCCGGTGATGTAGTGCTGCCCGAGTCGTTAGACCAGCGCACAATTGCGGACGAGCTTGTACGAAGGGCCAACGTGCTCTCGTCTGCGAAGGTTACGTTCATTGAAGACAGCACACGCCTGGAGCGAGTTGGGGGCGTAGGCGCGCTGCTGCGGTATCGAATCTCTGCTGAGAACGCAGCAGTGCCTTATGAAAACAGTGATGCCGTGCCGCGTGCAAAGGCATTAACCACACAAGGCTAGTTGATGGAGGAGTGCGATGTCAGATAAAGATCGGGCCAAGAAAGATCACGAGCGGACTGACAAGAAGAACAAGGCCATGCATGAACGCGAGAACCCTCGCACGCAACGCGCCGAGCCGTCTCATCAGGCAAAGGACGAATCAAACCTAACGGATTCAACCACGAAGACACGGAGACACTAATTTGTATTTTGTGCCTTCGTGTCTTTGTGGTTAAGAGACTGCTTGATCGGTGATCTCGAGGCCACGATCGATGATCGCGAACGCTTCACGCAACTCAGCTTCGGTGATGCAAAGCGGCGGGTTCGTGAAGAACGTGTTCCAACGCACAAAAGTATAAAGCCCTTCCTGCCGGAAGAATTTTCCGAGCGCTTGCATCTCCGGCGACGCTGAGTTGAAAGGCGCCATCGGCTCGCGTGTCGCCCGGTTTCGCACCAGCTCGACGATACCAAATAATCCGATATTGCGCGTTGCGCCGACCGATGGATGACGGTTCTGCAGGTCTTCTAGCAATCCACGCATCACCGCTCCCATGCGGCGCGCGTTCTCGATCAGATTGTCCTCTTCATAAACTGCGATCGTCGCGAGTCCCGCGGCGCAGGCAAGCGGGTGGCTGTTATAAGTAAGGCCACCGTAAAAAACATTCTTCTCAAAGTGATCCGCGATCCGGCGTTGCATGCCCACTGCGCCAAGCTGCACGTACGCACTCGTCAAGCCCTTCGCCATCGTGATCAGATCGGGAATAACCTTCCAGTGATCGATTGAAAACCATTCTCCCGTACGACCGAAGCCGGCCATCACCTCGTCGGCAATGAGAAGGATGCCGTGCTTGTCGCAAAGATCACGCAAACCTTGCATGTAACCATCGGGCGGAATCAAGATCCCGTTAGTACCGACAACAGGTTCGACAATGATCGCTGCGATCGTCTTTGGTCCCTCGAGCTCGAGAATTTCCTCGGTGCGCGCGAGCACGTCTTCCGTTGTGTCCGAACCCTTTTGAATGCCGTGATAGAAATCGGGAATACGAAAGACACCGGGAATGCCAGGCTCGGCAGCCCAGCGACGTGGATCGCCTGTGAGTGTGAGCGCGCCTGCCGTTCCACCGTGATAGGCGCGATATCTCGCGCCGATCTTGTGACGCCCGCTGTAGAGTCTTGCGATGCGGATAGCATTCTCGTTTGCTTCGGCGCCGCCGTTGGTGAAGAAGAAGGCATCAATGTCGCCAGGCGTCAGTTCAGCAAGTTTCGCACTCAAGCGCCCGCGCACTTCAGTTGCCATGAATGGGTTGGCGTAAGCGAGCGTTGCCGCCTGGTCCTGAATCGCGCGAACCACTCGTTCATCGCCATGACCGATGTTGACGCACATCAGTTGACTGTTGAAGTCGATGAAGCGTTTCCCTTCAGGGGTCCAGAAGTAAATACCCTTCGAGCGCGCGACGGGAATCGGATCGACGGCAGCTTGCGCGGACCATTCGAAGAGCGTGTGACGGCGGCAGAGTTCAACAATCTCCTCGCCGGAAAGCGTTGCGGTAGTGGTGCTCATAATGCCCGGCATGCTAACGAAATCGCGGGTGATTGACAATGTGTGGGTATTCCTTTGCGCCTTTGCGCCTTTGCGGGGATACTTCTTCCTGAAATGAACACCCTCTCAGAAGTCACCCGCGAGCGAATTCAAGCGACGGAGCGCATCATTCGACCGCATATCCGTCGCACTCCAATTCTGGAAGTCAGCGGAGAAGAGTTTGGACTCGACTCGATCAAGATCGTTTTCAAGCTCGAACTTTTCCAACATTCGGGATCGTTCAAGGCGCGCGGCGCGCTCACTAACCTGCTTACGCGAGAAGTCCCTGCCGCGGGCGTCGTCGCTGCTTCCGGTGGCAACCACGGCGTGGCCATCGCTTTCGCGGCGATGAAAGTCGGCAAGCCGGCAACGATCTTTGTGCCTTCCGTTGCATCACCTGCAAAAATGGATCGAATTCGTGCTTACGGAGCCGAGCTCATCGTTGCCGGAGATCGTTACGCCGATGCACTCGAAGCGAGCCAGGCATGGGTGGCCCAATCCCGCGCACTCGCAATTCATGCTTACGAAGGAACTGAAACGCTGTCGGGACAGGGCACGTTGGGAATGGAGTTGGAGGAACAAGATCCAAAGCTCGACTCGCTGCTCGTGGCTGTCGGTGGTGGCGGACTCATTGGCGGCGTTGCTTCGTGGTACCAGGACAGGATCAAGATCATTGCCGTCGAACCGTTCGCAGCGCCGACTCTGCAACGCGCGTTGAGCGCTGGTCATCCCGTCGATTCTCCAGCGGGCGGCATCGCCGCAGACTCACTGGCTCCGAGGCAGGTTGGCCAGCAGATGTTTCCGATTGCTCAGCAGTACGTGAACGAGGTTGTGCTCGTCTCCGATGAAGAGATCGTCGAAGCGCAGAAGAAGTTGTGGGAATCGGTGCGAGTTTTTGCTGAGCCTGGAGGCGCCGCTGCGTTTGCAGCGCTTCTTTCAGGTCGATACAAAGCTGAAGCTGGCGAGCGCGTTGGTGTAATCGTGTGCGGCGGCAACACCGACAAGGTGAACTTCGAATCCTCTTCATCTTGAAATCTTGGAATCCTGTGTGATTTATAATGATTGACACGTGAAGATCCGGGGTATATAGATGCTTCGGAGGTATTTCTCATGCGAAAGCTCTCACGGCGACTCTCTTTACTCTCACTTATCTGCTCGATCCTACTCGCCCCTTTCAAAGCGACAACGGCCGCCGACTTCAAACGCGAAGTCATTTATCAGATCATCACCGACCGGTTCTTCGACGGCAGCAGCTCAAACAACAACCCGTCGCAAAGCTCCGGACTTTACGACTCGACCAAAACTAACTGGCGCGCTTACTGGGGCGGCGACCTGGCCGGCATACAACAGAAGATGTCTTATCTCGCCGGAATGGGCGTGACGGCGATCTGGATTTCGCCGCCTGTCGATAACCTCAACACAAACATTCCCGACGGCAGCGGCAATCCCACCGCTTCGTATCACGGTTACCAGGGCCGCGACTTCAAACGCATTGAAGAACACTTCGGCAACGCGAGTAATACATGGACCGAGTTTGACAATCTCGTCACCGCGGCCCATGCAAACGGAATCAAAGTCATCATCGACTTCGCTCCCAATCATTCAACTCAAAACAACGCCGGCGAGTTTGGCTCGCTCTACGATAACGGCACGTTTCTCGGCAACTTCAGCAGCGATAGCAACGGTTACTTCCATCACAACGCCAACATTTCCGGCAGCGGCTGGGACGACCGCTACCAGGTGCAGTACTACACCCTTTTCGATCTCGCCGATATCAACCAGGAACACGCGACCATGGACGCGTACCTGAAGGCGTCGGCGCAACTATTTCAACAACACGGCGTCGATGGTTTCCGCATCGATGCAGTCAAGCACCTGACGTGGGGCTGGCAGTACAGCTTCGCGAATTCGATCTACACGTTTGGCGACAGTTTTCTGTTTGGCGAGTGGTACCAGGGAAATACTTCAGATCCCCTCTATCACGACTCGTACAAGTTTGCGAACAAGAGCGGCATCTCCCTCCTGGACTTTCCCTTGAACACTGCGATTCGAAGCGTATTCGCCTCAAATGCCAACTTCTCTGACATCGATTCGGTTATCTCGCAGGAAGGAAGCAACTTCACCTGGAAGGAAGATCTCGTAACCTTCATCGACAATCACGACATGGCGCGCTTCCTGTCAGTCAACAATAACAACAACCGGTTGCACGAAGCGATGGCCTTCACGCTTACGAGTCGTGGTATTCCCTGCATCTATTACGGCACCGAGCAGTACCTGCACAACGATACGAGTGGCGGCACGGATCCTTACAACCGGCCGATGATGGTGAACTTCAGCACCAGCACCACCGCGTATCAACTCGTCAACAAACTCTCGACGCTGCGGCGCAACAACCCGGCGATTTCGTATGGCTCGATGAGCCAACGTTGGATCAACAACGACGTTTACATCTACGAGCGGAAGTTCTTCGGTAACGTCGTACTGATCGCAATCAATAAGAATGAGACCACGAGCTACAACATCAGCGGGCTGAACACGTCTCTTCCGGCGGGTGCTTATTCTGATTATCTGACGAACCTTTTGGGCGGAGTCGGGATCACGGTCAGTTCCGGATCGGGTGGCAACAACCCGGTGACCACGTTCACGCTTCCGGCGCACAACGTTTCCGTGTGGCAATTCGCTGAGGGCGCGTCAACGCCGCAAATCGGGTCGATAGGGCCAACGAATGGCCAACCGGGGGTGAAAGTGGTCGTCGCAGGCAAGAACTTCGGCTCGACAACCGGCACTGTCAAGTTCGGGACTACGACGGCGACGGTCAACTCCTGGTCGCCCACCTCAATCACTGTGACCACGCCGTCTGTAACCAACGGCAACTACAACGTGACTGTGACTAACTCCAGCGGACAAGTCTCCAACACGATCCAGTACACCGTGCTGACAGCCAAACTCATCCCCATCACGTTCACCGTCAACAATGCATCGCCGACTTCGGTGGGCGACTACATCTTCCTCACCGGAAACACGGTCGAACTCGGGAATTGGGGAACAACATGGGATTTGGCAGTCGGGCCGATGTTGACGCCGAATTATCCGAACTGGTTTCTGGTGGCGAGTGTTCCGGCCGGGCAGACGATCCAGTTCAAGTTCATCAAAATCGCTGCAAATGGTGCGGTAACGTGGGAGGCCGGGAGCAACCATACCTACACCGTCCCGACCAGCGGAACCGGATTTGTGAACGTCAACTGGCAGTACTGAACCACGGATGACGCGGATCGAAGCCACGGATTAATCCGGCTCTGATCCGCGAGTTCTGATCCGCGTCATCCGCGGTTAAAATTCTTCTTGACACCTTATCCTTCAAGGAATTAAATTCAGTTTGTCTTTGTTTTTCACGAAGACGTGCACTTGCCTTCCCGATCTTCTCAACAATCAAATATTGAGGTGTCACCCATGTCCTTCCCTCTGCTCTCCGGACTGCGTTCCAACGACCTGGCCATCGATCTCGGAACTGCAAACACCCTTGTTTACGCCAAAGGCCGCGGCGTCGTGCTCAGTGAACCATCGATCGTGGCTATTAATAAGGTGACAAATGCCGTCGAGGCTGTGGGAAAAGACGCTAAGGAGATGCTGGGGCGGACGCCCGGCAACATCGTGGCTATTCGCCCGATGAGAGACGGAGTGATCGCCAATTTCGAAGTCACGGAGAAGATGTTGCAGCATTTCATCCGCAAGGCGCACAACGGCCGGACGTGGGTCAGCCCGCGCGTGGTGATTGGAATCCCTAGTGAAATCACGCAGGTCGAGCGGCGCGCGGTCGAAGATTCAGCCTATCGCGCCAAGGCTTCGGAAGTTTACCTGGTTGAAGAAGCCGTTGCCGCAGCCATCGGCGCCGGACTGCCGATAACCGAGCCGCACGGGAATATCGTTGTCGATATCGGCGGCGGCACCACGGACATCGCCGTTATTAGTCTCGGCGGAATCGTCTACGCGCGCGCGGTGCGCACAGCCGGCGATGCGATGGACAATGCCGTCGCTGAGTACGTGAAGCGCAAGTACAATCTTTTGATTGGTGAGCGGACGGCGGAAGAGATCAAGATTAAGCTCGGCAGCGCGTTCCCGCTTGATGAGCCGCTGGCGATGGAAGTGCGCGGCCGCAACCTCGTCGAAGGCATCCCGCAAACAATTACGGTTAGTGACGACGAGGTACGCCAGGCGCTCGATCCGGCTGTCAGCGCGATCGTCGATGCAGTTCGCGTGGCCCTTGAACGCACTCCACCGGAGCTTTCAGCAGACATCATTGACCGCGGCGTGGTGCTTACCGGCGGTGGTGCGTTACTCGCAAATCTCGATAAGCGTCTGCGGACTGAAACTGGCCTGCCTGTTTTCGTTGCCGACGATCCACTTACGTCAGTGGTGTTGGGCGCGGGCAAGATGCTGTCGGATTTTGCGCTACTGAAGCGAGTGAAGTGGGAAAACACACTTCAGTATTGATCTGCACAATCTGAGTAATCTGTGGACAGAACATGTTTGAATCAGACGAGCAGAAGCAGCGCGCTGAACTCATCATCATGTTGCTGGCGAAGCTCTACGTAGTGCTCGAGCTTTCAGCCGATAACTGTCCGGTCTGTCACAAAGCCACGTCTCACGATTCGGAATGTCCGATATCTCTCGCCTGGTCCCTGCTCACTGAAGAACAACAACGCGACGCCCGCACGGCCATCCGGGCCCTCGCCCTCAGCCTCGGCTGCGACGAATCGCTGGCCGACTCGATGGTGCACTAATCACACGCAAGTACCTCTAGCCGAGAAGATCTTTCGCGCAAAGGACGCAAAGGCGCAAAGGGCATAAGGCGCTGCCGCGTTTCTAACGGCTTTCTTTGCGCCTTTGCACCCTTTGCGCCTTTGCGCGAAAGATGTTTCCAGCCTTCTAACTGTTTACGACCGACACAACAGCCTGCGCCGGTTGCGTTCGAGCAGGAGTGACGACCGTCAAGCTGGGCGTACGTTCCTGTGCCTGCTGGTCCTGATAACAGCGGTACCAGGTCGGAATCAAATACCCAATCACGACTCCCACGACAGCACCCATTATCGTCATCATGAATGGCCGGTACGTCGTTCCAACTTTTAGATAATGCAGATCGACGACATTCTTGTAGAGTTCCACGCGTTGGTTCAGCCAAGCCCAGGTCAGGTAAGTGACCCCTAACATAACTGTTCCCTGGCCCAGGCCTTCCAAAGAGCGCTGGACCAAGCTTGAAACTCTGGAAACGCGCGGATTATCTGCCATCAGCGCGGTGATGAAAGCAGTGGCAAAGGAAACGAGCTGCCACGGGTACGTGAGACGAGCGCGTTGCCACGACCACTCAAGGCTACCCAGCGAGATTGCCTGAACGACCAAACTCGTGGCAAAGCTGATGGCTGCCGACATTAATCCGGCCACGATGTAGAACGCGATGGGTCTCATCTCTCCGGCCTTTGCCTGTGCAAAGCTCCATCTCGTCTTCGGTAAAACGGCGCAAGCCACCGCTACCACATAAGTAAAACCAATCAAACCTAGCCGTATCAGCTTGGCCTCGAACGTCATATCGCCGCGCCCGTAGAAGATAAACCCCGGCAACATGACGAGACAGATAACCGCAAAGACCAGCAGCAGTTGGTTCAAGGAAAACGGAGACTCGGGCCAGGTGATGTTGAAGCCCATCGAGTTTAACCGGTTCTCCAGGCCACGAGTCGTAAGCTCTGAACGCAGCACACCGCGCGCAATGAATTCGAGGATGTCCTTGCGCAACCGTTTGACATGGTCCGTGAAGTCTTCCTCGTAGCTAAGCATCGCCAGGTGTGTTTTTCGTGTCATCCCGGCTCGTCCATCTTCATCGCGCAAGCGAAAACACATCTTCGCCTTCGACGATAATGCCTGGTGCCGATCATGCAGCTTCTCGAGCTCGCTGTTCGATGCGAGCAGATATCCGGCCATGCGGCGGTCGCTTCTCCAATCTTCAAGCTTCTGCAATAACGCCGTCACGCGCGTCCAATCGCTGCGTGCTGTTTCGGTGAGCTCAAAGATAATGTCTTTAGGCTCGAAACCATCAGCCTCGAGCATTTGCTGGACGCAAGCCTGTTCGCCAGGTGAGAACTCGAGCTTGAATTTTCGCAGTTCGGCACTGAGGCGAAGGACTTCCCAGGGTATTGCAGCCATGTTTTGTAACTGCGTGCAAACCCATTTATCGGCGGAACTGAGCAGTGGAATCTTCGGTAACAGCACGGTTAGCACGAGGGCCACAAAAAGTGGCAGCGAGATCTTGCTGGTCGCCGCATCGCCGCCAATCTGATGTCCGTACATAGTGAAGTTCAGGAGATTGGGAAACGTGACGAGGGTCATGTAAAGGCAGATGCCTACGAGACAGTAAAGCAATAGCCCTACATAATAACGTCCGGCTGTTGTCGATGAACGATTTGTACCGGGCGTGTTGAAGCGCGTGCCCGCGTAAAACAGGACGAAGACCGCGCCGAGAAAAACATCTACGGAGTAGTAAATCGTTTTGCCGGCAGCAGCGGCGGAAGTAGCGGCGGTAAGATCGGCTTGCATGTGAGTGACCTCATCGTAAGAGCGTTTGGTTGCGCGGATCGTGAGATTCGAGACAACAAACTTAATGGGCAGGTGGCAGCGGTTCGAGCAAACCACTGGGAGCGCCACCTGCCAACTGCATTAAGTTCGTCATTGCAGGGAGCAATCGGTGTACCGAAGCAGAAACCGCAGAAATGCCCATGCTATGGACATTCTGATTTGCGCAGCCCACCCGAATGTAAACAATCGGAGTCGGTCGTCTATCTTTTTAGATAGGAAAACATCTTGTAAATCTTGTAATCCTGTCTAAGGCGTTGACAGGATTTCAGGATTCACAGGCATAACCTGAGAGCGGAGCGCGCCCGAAGTTGCAGCGCTGTTAAGTCTTTCAGCCACAAAAAAGCACAAAAGGATTTCCGTTGATTTGTGCCTTTTGTGCTTCTTTGTGGCGGACCTTGTGTCTTATCGCTCGAGAACGCGCTTCTTGACGCGTCCGGTTCCCGGTAGCCGGATGCGGCGGCCGCGAGGTATTTTTTCGTTGTCTACAATATTGACAGTGGCGATGGTTGGAGTACCCAGGTTGGCATTCGACGCGTCACTCAATATGAGGTTGAACGTTTCATTTCCTTCGGCGACGGCGTCGTCGATCAGAAACACAGTGATGGTTTTGGAAGACTCACCGGGTGCAAAAGTCAGTGTTCCCGATGCTGCCTGGTAGTCGAAGCCGCTTGACGCGCTGACATCCGCAGAAGAGTAACTGACACTGGCGCTTCCTGCAGTACTACCGGTGCGCGTCACAGTGACGGTAATCGAACCCGCATTTTCGTTAACACTGTAGGACGCAGCGCTGAATTGGATCGAAGCATTTTCCACCGGCACCGGGGTTGGAGTTGGTGTCGGAGTCGGAGTTGGCGTCGGAGTTGGTGTAGGAGTTGGCGTTGGTGTAGCAGCGGGCGTTTGCGTTATCGAACCCTGCGCAGCTAAAAGCGCATCCATATCGACGCCTACGTCTTTCCCGTCAGTAGCCGCATTCTTGAACGCGCTGCTCGCAGCTAAGCGAAAGTTTCCTCTCGCAAAGTCAACGAAACCAACCTGAGGAGTCAGCACAAAAGTATTTCCGCCGGGATACAAATTATTCTCTCGACCCGCCAGGTTATTCTTCACAAACACAGACCCCTTGTAGAAAGCTTGCAGCGCCTCCTTACCTTCACCTACGCCGCTGCCGAACACCCCGTAGCCACCTTCTGAAAATAAGTTGTCTCGAATCACGAGCCCCGAGCCTTTTGGATTGCCCGGGTCAGCATCCAGGGTAACTGCGTTGCCACTCTTAATGACCGTGTTGTGACTTATTTCAACATCGTTTGGAGCATTCAGAATGGTAAAGGCGTCGAAAGTGACGATGCTGTCAAACAGATTATTGGAGATAGTGACACGACTTGTGATTGCGCCTCTACTTTCCTCAGATGTCCTTAGGACCGACACTCCTCCCAGTGTGTTCGTCACTCTATTGTTAGTGAATACCACGTCCTCAACTACGCACCATGGACAATTCCCGCCTTGATTCCTTGCCGTAAACAGGATGGGTATGCCTGACTGCGCATCGGTCCAGTTATTCTGAAGGATATTTCCGTCGATCGTTACACGTCGCGCATTCTTTAACTCCAACAGGTTCTTTATGGTCCAGTGGCGACCGAGGTACGAAGGATCATCAACCTTCCAAGTCAATGGTTTGAAAAAATGATTAGCCCGAATCTCGATATCAGCGGGCACGAGGTTTGGAATTTGCGGGTCGGAGCCTCCGAACATCAGATTTATGCCCGCTCCCTCCACATAGTTGTTGATGATGTGGAAAGGTCCGGGTCCATTCCAGCCGCAAACTGCCTGCGTCTCGGTACCGACCTCATGTATGTCGGAGACATAAGAGTTAATGAGGGAGGTTTCAGCACTGTTGAGAACAATTCCGCGCTGAACCTCCTGTGTTTCAAATCCGTGAACCCACAAACGATCCAGTATCAGATGATGCGGCACGCTCGAAAGATCAGTTTGATCACCACTGCCAAGCCTGACGAGATCGTAGACGAAGTCGGAAGGACTGACCGTGGAGATCTCGAGCCCAATCAACTTGTAATGGTGGGCGCCCGTATCAGTTTTGATAACCGGTGCGGCAGGTACGTTGGAATTCAATCTTGCAAGCAGGCCATTCTGTGACGGTGAGATGCGTCCCGAAATTTCGGAGGCTCTGGAAGACTGGATTGTTATATAAGAGTCGCCCGACTTCGCAGGTAACGTGAATGGGCCCCGGTAAGTAGCGCCCGCGTCCAGGATGATTGTGTCTCCGGGCGCAGCACTATTGATAGCGGCTTGCAGATCTCCTCCGGCGGTTACCACGAGAGTTGCCCCGAAGGCGGCTGAAGCAAATATCAATAGGGTTGAAATGATCGCAAAGGCATTAATTATTCTGGGAGAAACGCAGTATGGGGAAGTTGCACACACCTGGGAGATAGACATTAGTGCTCCGTATGATTACAGGGATATTTGGAACTGATGACTTACGCATAATCGGGTTATTTATTTAGATCAGAAGGGCGTACTGCTCGAACGCGAAGACAGTACAGGAACGAATGGACACTGCGGGTTGTGACGGTGTTACAAAATTCTTGCGGAGCGGCAGAGTTGGTCTGTTCAGGAGCTTGCGCAGATCAGTTGTGCTGCTGCACGCACAGCCACAGTAAAACCAAAGAACGGGCCGAAGTCCTGGGTCGCAGGCATGCTGGTGATGAACAAGCCGGGTATGGAAGTTTGAAAATGATCGTCCAACTCTGGAAAGCCATTGCGCGTCTTGAGCTGTAGCAGAATATTGCCGGAGGCGAGGATTGGTAGCTGTGCGATATTAACTTTGTATCCCGTGGCGAGGATGATCTGATCGACTTCGATTGTTTCTCCGCTACTCAATTCGACTTTTAATTCGCCGTTCTCTTGCTCGATGCAAGTCGTGAGTTCCGTTCGTGGCCAAACGTGTACGCGATCGTTTCGTAGTCGCGGTTCCAACCAGGGTTCAACTTTCAATCTGCCCTCGGCCCATTGCTTGTAACTGACTTCGTCCTTCTCCTCCTGCGAGAGGTTGCGGAACCAGTTTGGGTTTTTAACCATGCCATCGACCAGTGGATTGACCCACGACCAGTCTGACTCTGCAAATGCCGGGCTATCGTGTCGATGTGCAAGATGGACAGCGAACGCGCCGGCTTCGATGAGTAACGCCGCCCACTCAAACGCGCTCTGCCTGCCGCCAATAATCAGGTAACGTTTGCCGGCGCTGCTGCTGAAATCGGTGAACTCGCACGTGTGCTGAAAACGACCGGCGGGCAAACGGTTCTTCAGATCGTCAGGGATGTTGACAAAATGTTTGAAGCCGGGGGCGAGTGCGACGCGCCGGGCGTGTATCGTATTGCCGTTAGCGGTTGTAGCTACGAAGTTGTTGTTATGATTTAGCTGTTGAATGTAGACAGGCTGCGGCTGAATGTTCTTCTGCTCTTGAAACCAATCAACGTAAGACAGATAGAAGTCGAGCGAGAGTGGCTCGACATCACGACTGGTCTTTCCTTGCGTCTCGAGAAACCTCTCGATCGTATGTACATTCCGCGAATCCAGATGCCAATCGCACGCGGAGCGCAGGTACATCCCCTTCGGCATATTCTTCCGCCAGAACTCCATCGGCTTCCCGACAATCAAGTATTGAATCCCGGCGTGCGCAGCCTCCGCGGCAATCGCCAACCCAAACGGCCCCGCGCCAATGATCAGTAGATCCGTCTCGCGTCTCAATGTTCCTCACCAGAAATGCTTGCATTATAAGACGTCTTGAATCGTTTCTGCGCAATCTGCGCAATCTGTGGAAAACATGTTCTGGTGCCCTTTTGATGATGCACCTCAGCAAAGCTCATAACTCAACACACTGCGGTAGCAGTTCAAACCCCATCACAAAAACCGTTGACATTTTCCAACTTCGCGCTTAAAACTTATGGCCTCCCGTTTGCCGGGCAGGCGCTTTATTTATCACCCAGTCAAAATATAGCACCGGAGGCTGCGGCCGTTTTCTCGCAATTACAGAAATTCGAACTAAAGGAGAGCCTCTAATGTATAGACTCAAGTTCCTTCTTGTCTGTGCCCTTGTCGCCACTCTCTTACTCTTCAGCTCACTGCTGCCAGCCGGCCTGGCAGACGGCGGAGCAAACCACCAGGTAAGAAACCAGCATTTCGGCGTTTCTGGTGGAAACGTTAACGACCATAGCAGTGCGTTCTGTTGCAGCGGCACCCTTGGCTCGCTCATCACCGATGGCAGCACGAAATACGTTCTCAGCAACAATCACGTGCTCGCACGAAGCGATCAAGCGGTCGCCGGCGAAGACATTTCTCAACCAGGTTTGATCGACAACGGTTGTCGCGTGCCGCCGATCGTCGCTGACTTTACCGGCGCGGCAGCACTCGGTTCGAACGTCGATGCCGCCGTCGCACAATTAAGAACCGGCCAGATGGATTCTACCGGCTTCATCGAAGACATCGGCGTGCCAAGTGGCACAATACAGAATGCCTCCGTTGGACTCGCCGTTGCCAAGAGCGGTCGGACCACTGGATTTACAACCGGAACAGTCTCGTCCATCAACACGAGCGTGAGCGTCCAGTATCAGAAGGGGTGTAACTCCGGTAAGAAGTTTACTGTGTCTTATACAAACCAGGTGGTGATCAACAGCAGCACGTTCAGTGCCGGCGGCGATTCGGGTTCGCTGATCGTCACTAATAACGCTTCGCACAACCCTGTGGCTCTCCTTTACGCGGGCAGCAGCACGAGCACGATCGGTAATCCGATCGGCGAAGTGTTGACGAAACTCGGCGCCGCACTCGGCCGCACGTTCAGCTTCGGCGGGGGCGGCGGTCCTGCTGCTCCTACTACGCAAAGTGGTAGCCAGGGCGGCGGAAAACAACCTTTCATTCCCGGACTCGATCGTCTAATGCCACAACTTCCACAACAAGCAATCGATCGGGCATCGGCAGTGCTTGAGGTGCATCGCGCCAACATAATGTTCCAACCGGCCGTGATGGGCGTCGGCGTTGGAGAATCCGGCCGGGCAGATGGTGAAGCGGCCATCATCGTCTATGTGAACAGAGATTCGGGGAGCAGGCCGATTTTGCCTGACTCAATCGAAGGCATTCCCGTGGTCCTGTTTTTGACAGATCAATTCGTCGCCCGCTAAAGTAATGGGCCACAGATTTCACCGAATCTGTGGCCCGACCTGAATTTTTTTGTTTACGACTGGTGCCCTGCCGTTTTAGGATGCAGGCGTCTTTGACAATTAAGAACGGCCAAATGCGCGGCTCAACCTCCCACACTGACGAGTGATGAGCATCGCCGTTGAGCATGAAAGGTTCATACTCACGGCGACTAACAAAAGTGAGCGCGGCTCTCTCCCAACTGCGAGTAGCCGGCGGCAGCGCTCATCAGGAGGAAACTTCTGATGGGAAACCCACGCCCAAGGCCGTTCCGGCTGGCCGAAAAACTTTTGCAGATACGCACCGGATTGGGCCTGTCTCAAACACAGATGCTGGAGCACTTGGGATTCGGCGATACCATGCACTACGGCCGCATCTCAGAATACGAACAGGATAAACGTGAGCCCACTCTCATGACTCTCCTCGCCTACGCTCGCGTTGCCGGAGTTCACCTCGAAGACATCGTCAACGACGATTTCGAACTGCCGCGCAAACTGCCGGGCAATGTTAACTACCGCGGTACCAAATCGCGCAGGTAAGGATCTGTTTTCCCGCAAAGACGCAAAGAAAGAAATTTTTTCGCTTTGCGCCTTTGCGGGAAAACTTCTTAATATCTCCGCGGCACCGGCATGCAAGTCTTTTACACACCACGTTACTACGCTGACATTGGCGACAATCACGTTTTCCCCATTCGCAAATTTGAGCTCGTACGCGACAAGCTTCTCGCCGAAAGAACGTTGAAACCGGAAGAGCTTGTCGAACCCTCACCCGCAACGATCGAGGATGTGCTTCTCGTGCACACGCAGGACTACGTCTCGCGCCTGTGTAGCGGCAACTTAACTTCTAAAGAGCTCAGGCGCCTTGGACTGCCGTGGTCCGAGTCGCTGGTGCGCAGATCATTCTATGCCACGGGCGGCACTCTTGCGGCCGCACAAGTCGCACTTGCGGAAGGCTACAGTTCCAATCTTGCAGGCGGCACTCATCATTCGTTCGCCGATCGCGGCGAAGGATTTTGCGTGCTCAACGATGTCGCCATCGCCATTCGCGCAATGCGTTCGCGAAACTTGCTGCGACGAGCGGCAATCGTCGATTGCGACGTGCACCAGGGCAACGGTACGGCGACGATTTTTGCCGGGGATGAAGACACGTTTACGTTTTCGATTCACGGCGCCAACAACTACCCGCTGTTCAAAGCACAGTCTACGTTGGACGTTGAGTTACCGGACGGAACATCCGACGACGAGTATCTCGAGTGTCTTGCGAAACATCTGCCTGCCGTCTTTGCCCGCAAGCCGGAGATCGTTTTCTATCTTGCCGGAGCCGATCCATACGCAGGCGACAAGCTTGGCCGCCTCGCACTTTCAATCGACGGTCTGCGCGAACGCGATGCTCGCGTGCTGCGCGAGTGTTACGAACGCGAGATTCCGGTAGTCACCGTCATGTCGGGCGGCTACGGCAAAGACATCAACGACACAATCGAAATTCATTGCAACACGATTCGAACGGTTAAGGCGATGTTCGAATCGCGAGTCGCAGCTCGACGACGCGCCTGAGAAACCCGATATGCGTAGAATCTTCCGACTGCTGTTTCTGGTGGTGCTCGGCATCATCATCGGCATCGTTGTCTACGAAGGCATGATGTTCGTGCGCGTGTTTCTACTGCGGAGTCGCAATCCGTCGTCAACGTCACTGATCGACACACGAATAGTGGAAGCGCAAGCCAGGGGACAGCAACCAAGACGAGAGCAGGTTTGGGTGCCGCTTGAAAGAATCTCACCGAATCTCCAGCGCGCAGTGCTTGCCGGTGAAGACACCAACTTCCTCACTCATCACGGATTCGATTACGAAGCGATCCAGAAAGCTTTTGAACAAGCGCAAAGAGAAGCTGCTCGCGAAGCAAAAGCAGAAGGTGAGAACGACGACTGGCTTCCGAGTCTGCCGGAGTTCAAGCGCGGTGGTTCGACGATTAGCCAGCAACTGGCAAAAAACCTTTATCTCTCATCGCAACGGTCGTTCTTGAGAAAGGGTCAGGAAGCGGCGCTCACCATCATGCTCGAGCGCACGCTGACAAAGCGGCGCATCCTCGAGATCTATTTGAACGTGATTGAGTGGGGTGACGGAATTTACGGTGCTGAAGCTGCGTCGCAGCATTACTTTCACAAGCCGGCATCAGCGCTGGCCGCCAACGAAGCGGCTTTTTTGTCGGCGATGATCCCCAATCCACGCACCGTCTTCAATCCGCAAATCAATCCGCGCCGCGTCGGGCGCCGCCAACGAATCATCCTCCGCGGCATGCCGTACGTAAAGCTGCCGTGAGAGCGGGCGTTGCCTCAAGTCTTTTCAACCACAAAAAGGCACAAAAAGCACAAAAGGATCTCCGCTAATTTTTGTGCCTTTTGTGCTTCTTTGTGGCGGATCTTTCGATGCCTTTTGTGGCTAAACCGCGAACTCTTTCGCCAGTTTCAACTCGGCTTTGCGCAGCTCGAATCGGCCTCGCCCCAGGTTGCCTTCCGAATTCAACGCGAGCACGACGAAGTAGTCGCGACTCAACAGTCGCATCAACAACAACGCGCCATCGAGCGAGATTACGAGCTCGCGCAATCCGCCAAGACCCGTATCGACTCCGGCTCGCTGAGCACTGCGCACCAGCGAAGTGAACTCAGCCGCGGCGACGTCGAGGTTCGCTTCTATTCCGGCTTCGCCCAGCACTTTCTCAACGGCGATGCCATCTGTTCCCATGATGAGCGCACCGAGACTTCCCTCGGTGCGTTCGATAATGGCCTCCAGCATTTCCTTGAACATGTGGCCCTCCAATTAAGGACGTTGACCGCCGAGACTACCCGGCCTTGCCGTCGTCGCACCGCTCGGATTGTTCGGCACCGGCGCACTCAACAACTGCGGCTGAGTTGAAGGTGTGGTGTTCGGTTGCGACTGAGGCTGATGTTGCAACTGAGTCGGAGTCGGTGTGTTGCTCGGAGGATTTCCGAGTGGAACAGGCTGAGGAATTGTGACGGACCGTTGACCGTTGCCTACCGTTCCCGCCGTTGGTCGTCCCTGATAGTCGGGACGATAGATGTGCGGGGTGATGAAGAAAAGGATTTCGCTGTTCTGCCTGGTGGTCAGTTTTCTTTTGAAGAGATTGCCAACGACCGGAATCGAAGCGAGGCCTGGTGTGCGTTGTTGAGCTTCGCCTTCTGTGTCAGCGAGTACGCCGCCCATGACAGTCGTGCCACCATCCGGAACCAGCACTTCAGACTGCATGCGCTGCGTATCGATGCCGGGGACACCGGCAACGGAAATACCGGTGTTCAAAGTGTTGTTTTCAATAGTGACGCGCAGGACAACAGTACCTGCATCAGTGATCTGCGGCGTTATTGAAAGACGCAACGGCACTGACACAAAGGTTGTCGTGACTATCGCAGTACCAGTTGCAGCCTGTGTTGTCTGCACTGGAATCTGTGAACCACTCTCAATCTGCGCGGGACGATTGTTCAAGGCGGTCACGCGAGGAGTGGCAACTGTCTTCGCCTGGCCGCGCGATTCAGCCAACGTGATTAGCGCGCTGATTTGAGCGGTGCCGAATAGTCCGGTCGTCAATCCGATCACAGTGCTCGCCGCAGCAGCGGCCATCGAATTAGTTGGTACCGGAGTGCCGGCCAGACCGCCGAACACACCGAGCGGATTTGGACCAGATCTCGGGCCCGAGTTGTTTCCACCTGATCCTCCTGATCCTCCCGAACCGCCACTTCCGCCGCTCCCAGAACCACTGGACGGATTACTGGAAGGAAGAGTAGAGATGTTACCCAAGCCGAGGCGATTCAAACTAATAACGCCCGCAGAAAGCTGTGCGCCGAGATCGCGACTGAAGTTGCGCTGAGCGATGACGATGCGTGTTTCAATTTCAACTTGCGGTTCCGGTTGGTCCAGGATCGCAACTAGCTGGCGAATCGCATCGATGTTTTCTTTAACGTCCGTGATGATGAGCGTGTTGCTGCGGCCGTCAACTTCGATCGAACCGCGGCGCGAAAGTCTGCGCGAGATGATCGGAAGCAAACCCTGGTCGCCGCCGCCACCTGTCGCATCGCCACCAGCGCCGCCACTGAAACTCAGATTGGTGGAACCGCCGGAGAAGGCGCCAGTCGAGCCGGCTGCCTGGGCGAGGGTGCCCGAAGCACGCGCGTAATTAAGCCTGATGAATTCAGTTACGAGCGGTGAAGCCTCCAGACGCGAATCGTTGATCACCTTCTGAGTTTCAGTTTCCTTGGCCAGCACGTCGGTCGTTGCTACCCGCAGGATATCGCCATTGGCCTCGACGCCCAGCCGGTTGGCTTTCAGCACCGCGTCGAGCGCAATGTTCCAGGGAACATCCTGAACGTTTACAGTTACCGGAACAGCACCAACGGAAGCGTCGATGACGAAGTTCACACCATACTGTTCGGTGATGTAGTTAAGGATGTCGCGGATGTCAGCATTGACGACGTTCAGATTTATCGGCTCACCGATAAATCCCGATTGCCCGTACTGGCGTCCTTGTTCCGACTGCTTGTCCGTCGCGCGTGACATGCCCACCGGAGGTGTAGGCACCGGCGTCGGGGCAGCCTGCCGGACCGGGTTCTGATCATCGGAAGAATATGTAGCAGCCAAAACGCCTGTTACCGAAAGGCACACAAGCGACAGGACGAGCGTGGTCCTCTTGATGGCTGTTCTGACTCGAGACTGGAAAGACATCGTTCCCTCCTTAGGGGGATTTCAGAACGTGCCGCCACGCACTACGCTCGATTGCCGGGGCAACTAAAGCGCGCGCCGCACAACACGGCTCGTCCTTGTTTTTGTCAAAAGGGCGCCGGTGTTTCGAGTTAAAAACACCAGCGCGGTCAACGGTCTGGTTAAAGGACCAAACCAAAGTTCATTCGGGCTTAGCAGTCGCAACGGACTGAGCATTGGTGGGCGTGGTCATCGAGTTCACCGGGGTCGGTAGTCTCAAGCCTTTGTACTCAACTGCGCGTTCGCGACGACCGTCGGAAAATACCGTCTCGTGACGAAACACCAGACGGTTGTCTTCGATTGCTACTAACTGGCCGTCGTAGAACGGCTCGCCAGGATAGATGACATACGAAAGCTTGATGGGTGTTGCTTCTACTATCGCGGCATAACCTCTCGGCGAACGAGAGATGCCGATAACCTGAATCTCGCTCAGCAGAAGAGCGGTAGTGGGCTTCGGCGCCGGCATTCGCGCGTTCATCGCCGCGGCTTTCTGCTTCTTGTAACGATCAATTCGGTCCTCGATCGTGGGAATGGGCACCTGTCCCGACAACCGCTTAGGCGTCGGCCGAGGCGCCTCATACTTTTTGAACGGATCTCGACCAGCACCGGAAGAGCGCTTCGTTACCGCCGGCTTCTGCGGTTCAGTTTCCTGAGCTACGACGCCGATTGCGAAACCACTTGCGATCGCTGCGCCGAGGAGGGTTTTCCCGCAAAGGCGCAAAGACGCAAAGACAAGCATGGATCTTCCTTTGCGCCTTTGCGCCTTTGCGGGAAGTCTTTCTATAACTTGCATCATCATCTTCATCTTCACCTTCTCGAGTGACTTTTGCTTATTTTGCAGGTTGCGGGGCTGGTGTAACCGGAGCAGGCACTGCTCCACCTCCCGCCGCCGGCTTGCCATTCGGAGCCGGCGCCTGACTCTGCAAACGCTCAGAAGAAACGTAATAGGCTGTTAGATCGAAGCGAGCATCGACGGTCTTTGTGAGTGACTGTTTCTCCAACTGCTTCAATTCAAAGTTAGTGATCGAAACAATTCGCTGGTAGTGGGCCAACTGTTCGAAGAACGCGCGCAGTCCGGCAAAGCCGCTGATGACACTTACTTCGATCTTCTTCCCGCTGTAATTGTCCTGTTGCATGTCTTCTTTTGGATTGAAGCGAGTCAACACCAGGCCACTGGTGCGCGCGCGATCCTGAATTCCCTGCAAGACCATTGTCAGTTCGCGCTGTTCCGGAAGCAGTGCTTTCAACTCCGCATACTCTTCTTCTCGCGCTTTGTACGCGGCTTTGAAGTTGTTTAGGTTTTGCTGAACGATCTGCAACTGGGCGTTGCGCGGTCTCAACTGGGCGATCTCGTCTTCCATAGCTTTCGTTTCCTTGCGCGTGCCGCTGGTCACGAAGTACCAGAAGCCGGCATACATGACGCCGCCGATCGCCAAAAACGCGACCAGTCGCAGGTACCATGGAAGAGCTGGAAGTTTGCCGAGTTTCATATCTTTATCCTCTACTTTTTCATCGCGACCTGATTCGCAGGAGCAGCCGCAGGTTGTGACTGCGTCTTCGAAGGACCGAAGTTTGCCCTAACTGTGAACACAACAACTTCGGGCTGCATCTCTTCCGAATCGTTAGCCGCCGCCGCCGGAGCAGGCGCACTGGCCGTCTGGGACGGCAGCTTGGCGGCTTCCCTCTGCGTCTCGATGTTGAGGTTGCTGAACAGGCCGTTTGAGAATTCCAGGCTCTGGCCAAACTTCGTTACTGAGTACTCATTTGGCGACTCGCCTTTGATCGTTACTTCACCGTCCTTCTGCACGATGCTCGTCAGGTAAAGACCGGGAACAGCGTCAAAGCGAGCTTTGATTTCCTGAAGCACCGCGGTGGGACCCTGCTGCGATTCCCGCAGCTTCTTGATGGCATCGATGCGGGCCTGGACCTCTTTCGACTTCTTCTCGAGCTCTATCTGTTCTTTCTGAATCGCCAGCATCTGCTGGTTAATGCGCTTTTGATTGTCGAGTTCTTTCTGCGCGGCTGTGCGGGCCATGTTGGAGCTCACGTATTCGTAACCCATTCCCAGCACTGCCAACCCAAACACTGTCAGCGCGAGCAGCAACGTCTGCATGCGCGGGCTGGCGACTTTATCTTCAACCAGCGCGACACCCTGGGGCCGATCAGTTACCGACTCGAGCAGGTTTATCTTGATCATGCCTCAACTCCTCTCAGGGCGAGACCAACAGCAACTGCCATCTCAGGCACTATTTCTTTCATGTAGTCCGGATCAAACTTCCGCGCATCGACTTCGATCTGCCGGAACGGATCGAACACCTCTACCGGAATCTCAAAACGGTGCGCCAAAAAATCAGGCAGGCCGGGCAGCTTCGATCCACCACCGGCCAGCAATATCTTCTGAATCGCTGCCTCATTCTCCTGCGCGGTCGCGCGATAGAAATCGAAGGTCTTCTTTACTTCGAGCGCAAGAGTTTCGGAAACAGTTTCAATGATTGGCTGGATCGGTTTTGGCTCAACACCTTCCGGCAATGCCATGCCGCGTTTCACAGCCTCTGCCTGTTCGAAACTCAGTCCCAGCTCTTTCTGGAGCAGACCCGTGTATTGACTGCCACCGACCGAAGCATCCCTCGCGAAGATCGAACGCGTGCCGTTGAGGATGTTGATGTTCATTGTTGACGCGCCGATGTTCAGCAGCGCGACGATCTCGCCGGCCCTTGGCTGGTAATTCACTTCGTAACAATTCTGAAGCGCGAAGGCATCGACGTCGATGATCACCGGCTGTTTGCCGGCGAGCTGAATTGCCTGCTTCACGTTGGCAATCTTTTCGCTCTTGCATGCAGCCATCAGCACGTGCAGCGACTCTGACGACTTGCTGGTTAACTCATAGTCAAGATTTACATCACCGATATCGAAAGGAATGTGTTCCTCAGCATGCCAACTGAACGACTCCTGCAATTCCTCCTGGCTCATTTGCGGCAGCACAATGTTCTTCACAATCACTGAGTGGCCACTGACGCCGGCAGCAACTCGGCTCGTGCGAATCTGGTGTTCGCTGAAGATGTGTGAGATCACGTTGGAGACGTTGTTGAGCTCCATGATCTGGCCATCGACGATTGTGTCCGTCTGAAGGTTCTCGAATCCGAGGTTGAGAAGTTGCAGAGCGGCTCCCTTTTTCGCGAGCTCAACGGCCTTGATGGCGCTGGAGCCGATGTCGAGACCAACGAGGTTCTTTTTCCCGGAGGCTTTTTTGAACATGCTAATTATTCCTCACAGCAGCAGTGCGCAATCTGTTTCGCTGGCGAAGCCGGGCACGCGCTTTTCGCGCTCGGGGCAGTTGTCGTTTGAGAATCTTTGCGGCGAGAGAGTCGGGTGTTTGTTTCAAGTTTGCCGTCCGCCAATCAGTAGAATTGTGGTCAGAAGAATTGTTAGACATAACCTGAGGGTGCAGAGGTAGGGTCCCGGCGGGTGTCAACAGATGACTGTTGGAGAAGTCTGCTGCGGCAGGAATGAAGCTCATTGGTAACCCAGCCAAGTTGGTTCAGGGACCAACTTCTGTAGGCTTTGCGACCTCCGCTCACGCGAAGTGTGCCTTTATCGTGCTCCAAAAGATTTAGCGGGACTGACCGCTGTTGAACCAGGTGGGCACCCAGCGAACGGCAATACCTGCCGTTAACCTGAGTGAGAGTACCTTAATGGGCCAAACAATGTCAATCGCTATTTTACTGCGTTTAACTTTAACTATTTCTCAGATTAGCAGCAGAAATCGCAGTGGATCAGGGTAATTCTGGAAGGACTTGACCGTCGTTCCAGTTATCACCGCAATAAGACACAAATTTTTCGTGTCTTAGTGCCTTGGTGGTTAAGAGGGCTCTTTGACCTTGACGCTTTTGGCCGGTATGCCGACGACGATGTTATACGGCTCAACGTCGCGCGTGACTATCGCGCCCGTACCGATCATCGCGTGATCTCCGACCTGCGTTCCCGCAAGGACGGTGGCGTGGTAGGTTATCCGGACGCCGTTTCCAATGCGCGTTCGCGGCGTATAGACCTTGTGGATGTCGTAAATGTCGTGGCTATGTGAGTAGATGTTTGCGTAATCGGAGATCGACACATCGTCGCCGATATCGATTCCGCCACGGTCGTCGAGCAGCACGTGCCGGTGGACGACCACGTTGTTGCCGAAAGAGAGGTTGTAACCAAACGACCACTCGACAAACTGCCAGCACTTGAAATTGTCACCAACGCTGTGAAAGATCAGCGGCGCGAGCACCCGGCGGAAACGATGTGCGAGTAATGAGTTTTGTCCGAGCGGCGAGCGATCGAACATTTGCCACAACCAGATGACGGGCTTGCGCTCATCGTAAAGTTTCGCGTCAATGTCCGTGTAGTATTCGGGTTCGGTAGTAATGTTGCGCGGGTCAAAACTGTGAAAGGCTGCGCGTGCAGCAGGGCTCAGGGTTTCCCTGTCGGGTTGAGAAACGCCGAAATAGATTTCAAACAGAATTTCTCGCACCACCTCATTGGGATCTCTTCGTCCGTCTGTCAACGACTTTTGTAACTCGCTCAGGAAGGCGTCGTAGTCCTGTTCGGCCAGGGCTTGTGCGGACAATTCACGATATGTCATAGGTTGGTATCCAAGCGCGTCAAAGTAACATAGCGTAGAACGCGCAGCAATTGCGTTTGTGCATTTTGTGCATTTTTGTGGCACGATTCGCGCAATGAAGTTTCTGCGCCCCCTTCTTGCTTTAGTCTTGCTTGCAATTCTGATCGGAGCGGCATGGCTGTGGTGGAGCCTTCCAGCGCGAGTCGATATGGCAGACTATGCGCCGGCCAACTCGCTCGTGTACGTGGAGTTCAACGACCTCACCAGCGTGGCCCAGGCAATCCAGCATAGCGACGTCTGGCAGGCTGCTGCACCGGTTATCCATAGCCAACCAACTTCGCAGGGTCGAGTAATGACAACCGCTGCTCGCGCCGGCATCGGACCACTCGAAGCAGTGCTCTTTGCTCGGACCCAGGTCGCACTCGTCGTCGTGGGGATGAACACTTCAGAACAGAACGACACGCTGAAAGTAAGACCCGAAGTCGCGATCATTGCGGAGACTCACACTTCGAAATGGCGTACCAAACCCGCCGTTATTGAAGCAGTAAAGCACCTGGCAAACTTTGCCTACGGAGCTTCCATGTGCAGCGAGCGGACTGGCGACGCCGAGTATATTGAGTGCACGGTTGCCGGAGCCGAGCGCAAGATTGTTGGTGCGGTGGATGGAACGCTGGTTGTCATCGGCAATTCAGACAATGCAGTGCGAAGCTGTTTGGAAGTTCATCGCGGCGCGAGATCGAGTATTCACACCGATCCGGAACTGGTGAAAGTGCGCTCAAGCGTTACCTCGGACAAGACTCTTGGGTTTGGCTATATCTCGCCGGCAAATTCCGCGAAGCTTTTCTCGTGGGCCGCGCCGTTGTTGATGGGCCAGGCTCCGGGGGACCAGCAGCTAGAGGAACTGCTGGCAGTGAGTGCGGGCAAGATTCTGCGCGGTGTTGCGTGGACGGCAAGCTCGTCGCAGGGTGGGATCGAAGATCGTTTTCTGTTTTCACTCGAGCCCGGAGTTGTTTCACGTCTACAGCCTGCTTTTGAAACGGCTGAGCGAGATGAGAATTTCTGGAAGCTCGTGCCGGAGAGTTTTCAGTCGTTGACGATCTATCGCAGCAAGAGGCCGGCAGCGGCTTGGAGTTCATTAGACTCGGCGGTCGCATTCAAACTCGACGCGCTGCCTGCGGTGTTGTTTGGTTCGCTGTTGAGATCAAGCTTGTCTGTGTATGGAATTAGTAATCCGAAAGAAGTGCTGCCGTCACTTAGTCCACCGTTGTTAACCTTGAAACCCGCGCAGGGCGTAGAGGGATCGATTCTCGTCGCGCGCGTGAGTGATGAAGCTCGGCTCAGGCAATCGCTTGCGCAAGAGATCTTCAAAGGCAACTCTGGCGAGATTCTTGAAGGGCTCGGGTCAAATCCGGATCCGCAGAAAGAGTTTGCGGCTGTATTCGCGGATGGCTATGTGCTGCTGGGTAAGAGTGAGAACATGCGCTCCGCTCTCTTAGCGCTACGGAACAGTCAAGCAGCCGAAAAGCGAGAACTGAAACAGTCGGCCGTGGAGAGCTCTGCGCCGATCGTTACTTTCTCGAATGACGAGGCGCGAGTAAACAACTTCATCTCGACGTTGCTGAAGCTCCAGGGAAAACAACTCTCTGAAGCTGAGGCGGCGGGATTACAAAACACTCTTCGACGTTCGACTTTCTCGTCCACGGAAACCCGATTGAATGCTTACGGAATCGAGCGCACCACGCGTTCTGCGTTTGGGCAATTCGGCACGTTTGTTTCGCTGCTCCAGTCTGATAGCTCCGCTCGTTGATTTATGTCTAAGTCTCTTCTGTTGGGTACACGCAATCCCGGTAAGGTAAAAGAGATTACGGAGATCCTCGGAGATGCAGGTTGGTCGTTTCGTTCACTACAAGAGTTCACGAGGGTTGAACCGGCGGAGGAGAACGGAAACACCTATTCTGAAAACGCCATTGCCAAGGCCAGGTTCTATGCGTCAGCAACCGGGCTTCTGGCTCTGGCTGATGACTCGGGATTGGAAGTCGAAAGCTTGGGAGGCGCTCCCGGCGTCTTCTCCGCCCGGTATGCCGGTGATAACGCAACGGACGCTGACCGGCGCGAACTGCTGCTTTCAGAGCTCACGAAAACGGGGAGTCAAAACAGGAGGGCACGCTTCGTAGCAGCAGTCGCAATCGCGCGCGCGGATGGTGAATTGCTCAATGTGTCTGAGGGTATTTGCGAAGGAACACTCACCTTCGCGCCACGCGGGAACGGCGGTTTCGGCTACGATCCGCTGTTCGTTCCGAACGGCTACGATCAAACCTTCGCTGAATTACCTGAAAACATAAAGAACCGCATCAGCCACCGCGCCCGAGCGCTGATCAAGACAAACGAATTCCTAAGCTCCCTGACCCTCCTGTGAAATCCTGCAATCATGTATTAGAATGCCTCGACCTTCGGGGCGTAGCACAGCCTGGTAGTGCGCTCGGTTTGGGACCGAGAGGTCGGAGGTTCGAATCCTCTCGCCCCGACCAGTTTTCCTAAGGAATTGGGCCACCTATCCGGTGGCCTTAATCATTTGTGCCGTTTTTTGTGCGTTCGCGACTCCAGAAATGCGTGTAAGGTTAGATTTTACTCTGCTCGATAGACGGAACTATCGCGAAGTGTTTGTTGTCCTGCCGGATGAAATCAAGAACGCTCTTGAAGTTCTACCAGAAACGTGTGCACGCTTTGAAGGTGCTGTTCGATTTTGCTGGTATGTATCAGGCACTACAGACGTACTCCACGCTGATGAACCAAAAGCAACTCGGATGAGGGAGGCATTCTTGCGGGCGTCGCTGGCTGAATACGTTTCTGTTGAGGATACTCTTAAAAGGGACTTGCTCAAGATAGGTAGCAACGCTAAACCGATCAAGATCAGAGATCTAGCTAATCCATTGCTTCACTTAGTCCGCGAATTACGCAACCTCGAGATCCACCTCACGTCTAGCCAGCTCTCAAGCTCCAAGAAGCGCGTAAGGTTTGCCGGGCAGGAACATGAAACAACCATTTGGACGGTCAATGATCTTACTGTTCAGAAGTTCGAAGAACTTCAGAACGCGAAGCACTACTCGAAGGAAGACATTGAAAGAATGGTGAATTGGTTTAATGAAGCCCAATATGATTGGGGAGTGGAGCACCTTGCATTCAGAGCAATCGTGGAATGGGCATCCGCGATTGTAAAAACCTATTCTCTAACCTAGTAGTTTTTAATCTTAAATCGTAAACGCGGCAACCCGAAAGCCTGCCGCTCAATTCTGCTAAAGGTTGTTTATGTGGTGCCTAATTTACCAGTTCAGTAGCATTAGGTTGTACTGGCGGTCTAATGAAAGTAGGCTCCAAAGCGGCAGCCGCCGCGTTCAATGCTTGGCGTCGAATGTGCGGGTAATGCTTGATCATCTCCGGCGAGATGTGTCCGACCTGGACCATGATAGTTTGATCCGGCAAACCAGCTTCCGCTATCGTGGTAACTGCCGTATGTCTTAGATATTCGATTCAATTATTTTTCGATGTAGAGAGCGGACTTTTCCTGCGGAGAGTTAATGTGACCAACACGATGCTGGGTCCGTCAACGTATTTACCCCCACATCTATCAATCGTTCCGCGTCTAAGACGCTTTCAAGCGGAGGATTCGTCGCGACATCACATGCGGTTGTGAGGAGATCGAACTGTGCGGGTTAGAAGCGGAGTGTTGGAGCGATTAATACGCTCAATTTCTCTCTTTAAGTAGGTCAAGCTTGTGATTTTCAATGTTTTTCAAGACGCTGGCGCGAGACGTTGTGCGTCTCGGTCTTAAAACTAATGCGCCGCACGTGGCGCACTTCAAGGGCGTTGATATCGAGCGCAAGAGTGATTTGACGATCATCTGAATCGGGAGGCCACCTGCCACTTAGAGGTACCCCTAGTAACGGATCAATAACAGGAGCTCGTGGTTCCCCAGCCATAGGGACGTTTTCATATACGGAGTACACCGTTTCGCGCCCTTCGTCGCTATACGTGTAGGAATACGCTTCAAGTTCGGCACCTTCTGGGATATCGAGCTCTTGTACGCGTGACGCCTTGTGGAAAAGAACCACGTTTGACCCACCGCTTCCCTGCACAGAAGGATAGAGTATGCCATCCAAGTCTGGCTCCCGTTGAGTCGCCAAGTAATCAGCTATTGCCTGCGTCGGAAGGTAGTCGAACGGTTCGTCATTTGGCATTACTGGTTGCGAAATCCGCTTGCTTAGCCATCGAAGAAATTTAGCCTTACGCAGTCTGTCTATGTACGTCGGATCAAAGATACTACCCTCAACGTTCAGTTTACTAAGAGCCTCGATGTCGAGGATCCGGACAGGCCGAGTTATTTCAAAGCGTCCCACGAGCACTCGGCTATCAACCGGCGGTCGCACTTCGGCTAGCGCGATTTTCGGATTCGTCGCTCCATAAAAAACCGAAACGCCATGTGCATTCATGCGTCCATGCGAGGCGCTGGCTGTAGGTGGAGGGCCGACTTCTAGGTCGGGTCTTTTGATCGCATCCTGGAGTTCAATAACAGATTGAAATATGCGCGCACGATAAAGGGACGTCAAATCAGTGCCAGGACCAGCATCAATAATGATCGGCCGACCCTTATGCGTCCTATGCTCTGCCATCCCTTCAAAAGTTGAAGTTAGAACAGCTTCGGCAGCGGGATTGAAATAACGAGCTTCCGTTGTCAGGCTCTCTTCGAAATGTAACCAACCCGATTGCGACTCTTCATCATCAATATCTCGTTCCGCGTAGTGTGCTTCAGAGTCAAAAGGCTTGTCGTAGCCGACCGGTGACGGCTCATCATCCGCATATCGCTCTTCGAGCACCCGTCTAATATCTTCAGCTACCTCGTTCGTGACACCTGCCGCATCAGCGATCATATCGGTCACCGGGTAGCCTCCGCGCTCCCACTCATAGTTGATTTCGTCGTCCATCCATGCGTGATACTCGATCAGATCCGGCTCGGAGTCAGTGAGGTAGTAATGGTCTCTGAAGGCAGTTAAGATTTTATCGGCTAATTCATCTATCGAAAAAGTCCGCGAATCGTCCTTACAATAAGAGCAGACCCCTTCGTCGCCACGACTTCTGATCTCTGTAGACAAAAATCGTTCGCCCACGCAGCTAGAACAAACGCGTAACTTCGCGAGCTCTTCAACTGTTAACTCGATAGTCATCAAATCGAATCCACGATCTAACGGCAAGAATTTTAACATGAGGTAGAATTGGGTAAATTGTGCGCTAGGTGAGCAGAGCCCTCAACCCTTACGGCAAACTGCGAGTGTCATTGTTTGCTGTCCAACTCCGAAGCAGACGCTCCGCTCGCTCCAGGCTGTACTTTGCTAATTCCAGCGGGTGCGCTTTGTCCGCAGATTCCAGGCGGTCAGTAGCCTTTCGCGACGCGCCTCTCTGACACGTCCGCGCCCCTGCGGAGATTAGGTCGCGCAAGTCACGCTCGGCGTCAGCCTTTGTTTCGTTCTTCAGGCAGATGAGGGCCAGGCCTGCAAGCTGGAATCGGTCGAAACCTTCCATCCGCAAATCCCGTAGGGCCGGCTGTGATGCAGATGAAACCTGATCGACGGCAACTGCCGTGTCTCGGCGGTTATGCGCCGCAGAGACACGGAGCGGCGCGGAGAATTCTTAATCACTGTCCAAGTGGATATGGTCGATGCTCATTTCGCCGGCTTCAACACGATTCACTATTTGCTCAAGGTATTCGTCTTTGATCTCCAATCCATAACGGATTAGTGAGCGTGTTCTTGGATCGACTCTGCTGTCGGTTGCGAGTTTTCGAGCGCGTCGTTTTAAATTCGCGTCGAGTGTGCGAGATTCTTGTTTGCGCGGTGATGCGCTACCATGCTTTGTCATGGTCCTTATCCTTTCTAGAGAAGGTTGAGGATCTAGGGTCGATTTGTGGTTCAAGCACAAGTCGGCCCGCTTCTTTTTTGATGAGAGGGTTATCAGCAACCTAGCGCAAAAATGTTCGTTTGTCACCAATCGATTTGACTCACACGTGCGTCTTGTTTGCGATCACTGGATTTAAGATCTAAATAATCGAGATCGCTGAGTAGTTTCAAGCACAGGCGGGCAACAACAGATGACGCTGTTATTCGCATTTCTAATCAGACTCTTCGCTGGCGAAGATATGTTAGCCCTCTTAACAGTTCAAAGGAGATATGTTAAAAACCGAGAGATTTTTTAACACGTTCGGGAACATGTCGGCCCCAGATTTTTAAATGTAGGTGAGTGGTCAGCAACCTAGCTCAAGGGGTTCGTTTGTCACCAATCCGAAGATGAGGTCGCTTATTCGTCAGACCGGTTCAGATAGAGTTTGCTTTCGTACTCGATGAGGCCGAGCCGAAGGCGATCGATCCAGCCACGTCTTCCAAGAACATTGCGTCTGAACCCCTCATGCGTTGCAAAGTAAACTGTTGAGTCGAACGAATAACCGAGCGTCTCCAAGCTTAGCGTGTGGCCGTAAGCGTCAAAGCTGCCCATGGCGGTGGTGAAACGAAGAGGCGTGCCCGATTCGACAGATAAACCCAGAATTTCTGCGTAGGTGCGCTCAAAGACACAATAAGTAGCGCCGGTGTCGAGTTGGGCGGGAAAACTCACGCTCTCTTCGCCAGAGCGAAGTGTTACCGGCACCTCGATGCGATCTTTCTCTCTGCCGTAGGCGTGAAGAGTTTCAAATTCGAGTAGATGCACAGAACTCACCATCCGCCGACGTAAGGATCGGCGTTTGAAGTAACATGAACCAGGTAGGGCGTGCCTATGCCTTTAGCTCGAGCTTCGTTGTACACAATGCGAGCGTCAGTGCCGTTCGCCACCAATTGATCTGCCTCTAGCACTACCCATTGGTCGAGGAATTCATCCTCATGCGCTTCCAGCCACGCTCTCTCATCTTCGCGAGTTCGATACGGTGATAGTTCGTCGCCGCTGCCGGTAAGCTGCTCAAGTGCCGCTCGTAAACGAAACTTCTCCTCGGTGGGAAGTTTTTTCACTTCTTCTATGATTTGCTCCAGCGTCGCCATGCTGCCCCTCAGTCTATCACGCCGATGCGAACGCCAATAGTGAGAGTGACCCAATTTGGCATTCTCATCGTTTAATGTCCATTTCCGAACTATATCGACCGTGTGTACGTCAAGAGCGAGTCGCGACATGTAAGCATTGAGACAAGAGCCCGTGCCTAAGTAGCGATTCGCTAACTTCGCACGCATGTGCTTGCGGATCTCACTCCTCTGAGGCATTGAACTAAATGCCTGGTGGTACGCACGGCCTACGCACTTCTTTTTTTCGATTAGGTGGGTATCAGCAACCTAGCGCAAAAGTTTTCGTTTGTCATCAATCGATTTGACTCACACGAGCGTCTTCTTTGCGATCACTGGATTTAAGAGCTATATAATCGAGAGCGCTGAGTAACTTCAACGACAGGTTGGGCCACAACAGATGACGCTGTTGTTCGCATTTCTAATCGGACTCTTCGCCGGGTTGCGCTCGCTTACGCCTCCTGCCGTGGTCGCGTGGGCCGTGCACCTGGGTTGGCTCAAACTTGCGCGGCCACTGTCTCTCATCGGCTCGCTGCCTGCAGTAATAATTCTGAGCCTGTTAGCCATCACGGAACTGATTATTGATAAGCTGCCAAATACTCCGAACCGCACTGCTCCTCTCGGACTTATCGCCCGCATCGTGACTGGTGGCTTGACGGGCGCATGCGTTTCTCTTGGCGGTGGACGGTCGGGTTTCGTTGGTGCTGGGCTGGGACTGATCGGCGGAATCGTCGGTTGTTTCGCCGGCTATCAGGCCCGCGCTCGACTCGTAAGGTCCCTTCGCCAGCCAGATTTCAACGTTGCTTTGCTCGAGGACTTGGTTGCGATCGGTGGCAGTCTGTTCATCGTTTCGCGATTCTAGTGCGGCGGGAGATGCTTCGTTCTTCAGGCAGATGAGGGTGATACCGCAAGCTGGAATTCGTCGAAGCTTTACATAAGGAAATCCCGCTCGGCTGGATCTAACGTACGCTTCACACCCTCACCCTGATTCTCTCCCAGACGGAGAGGAGACCGATTGGCTGGCTGTCATGATGCGCGAAGCGTCTATCTCTACGATGCTTTTGCTTGCGGTATTATCTCAGGCTGTTTCGGTGGCAGAGAGACAAACTTCTCGGGATCTTGCGCTTCCTGTTTCTTCAAGTCGCAATAGATCGCGTCCAGATCGTAATCGAATTTAGCTGCGTAGCGGTCGCGCACTTGACGCGTCTCTTCAACAATTTCGTCGTTCCACATAGTTCAGTCACCCGACAATTCCTCCGGCGTACAGATTACCGGAGGCTCATATCCAGCACTTCGACAGATTCGATTCACCGCCGTTTGCATTTCCGCATTAGCGATGTGTTTACAGTTCCAAGTTAGCAGATAGTCCATACCGTGCACAGTCGCGATGGCAATGTGCAAAGCATCAACGGCGGCTTTCTCGGGAATTGGGCCCCTTTCGACCAACGCGCGTGCGAGCGAAACGCAGTCTACGTTCACTTGCACCAACGAGATGTCAGAGAGCAGTTGCAATCTCGTTTGTGCGACTGCGGCGTCGCCGGCGCTTGATTCCTGGATGACGAGCTGCGAACTGAAAAGATCAAAGTCCCGACGCCGATACTGCCACCAGTCATGCGTTACCTGCTGATGCGCGGCAGTTATTAGATCCTTGCTCGGTCGAGCAGCAAGATAACTGATAATCGTTGTCTCAAGGTAGATTTTTGGAGCCACGTATCGCGGAGTTTATCATAGTCGGATTCTCCCCAATCATTATCAAGACTCCGATCGGAGTAGTAAGTTTGGCACATGGCAACGACCTCAGAGAGTCTGGCATTTGATCGCGGCGTTACGTGCGGGCAAACAAGTTCGTCGCCATTCTCAAACAACAAGCGCAGGAGATCGCCAACTCACGTCATAGATGATCAGTGCACAGATCAGGACTCAGGTACGCCAGCGTGCTGAAAACGCTTGCGAATACTGTCCGCCCTCATCGCGAAGTATCCTTTCGCCGTCGCCGCTGCTCGCTCTCTTTGATCATTTCGCTTATATCCGCAACTGGCCGTATCTCAATTGGTCCAAGTCCATACTTAAAGCCTGGCTGCTGTGAGACAAGCTGAATGGCATGGTTGAGGTCTCGCGCCTCAAGGAACTGAAGGCCGCCGAGCTGTTCCTTGGTTTCCGCATAGGGGCCGTCAGTCGTCGCGACTTTGCTGTTTTTCCAGTACAGGGTCACGGCGGTCTCCGGAGGCTGAAGAGGTACTTCGGCAACCAGATGTCCGTTGGCGCGCAGATGGTCGTTGTGCTCAAAGCATTCGTCGAGCACTGCGTGTCGCTCATCCTCGGTCATCCCTTCGAATGTTCCTGGCTCGATGTATCCCAAACAGAGGTATCTCATCAATTCTCCTTGTTTCCTGTGACTATTGACTTCCGGTTCGGACTGCGCCTGCACGCTCGTAATTCACGAGAATGACGCCAGTCGAGCCGACTATGCTTTCCGTCACCTTGAACGCCGCCGGGATCGTCCCATCGGCGAACAGACGCTTTCCATTGCCCAATGTTAATGGGTATGTCATCAGCCAGAACACGTCGATCAGATCATGCTTCATGAGTGTCTGAAGGAGATTCGCACTTCCCCAAACGTGCAGATCCGGCCCTTGCTGTTGTTTGATCCTGGCTACTTTTTCTGCAATGTCTCCGTTTAAAAACACCGACGGCTGCCATTCGTGAGAGGTGATGGTGTTGGAGGCGACGTATTTGGTTGCCGTGTTGACGCCGGGCCATACGTCCGCATGTTGCGGCCAAAACCCCGCCCAGATGTCGAAGGTTTTCCGTCCTAACAACAAGTCGAACGGCATATTCATCTTCTTTATCAGGGCCGCTCCGATTTTCTCGTCGGAATACGGCATTGACCATCCGCCATACGCAAAGCCGTCGCTGGTATCTTCGTCCGGTCCGCCGGGGGCTTGTATCACGCCGTCAAGGGAGATGTGTTCAAGCACAATAATTTTTCTCATAACTATTCCGTTGCTCCATTTGGGGCAGGCACGAAAAAGATCTCTCGCACCTCGCCCGGCCAACGGCAGGCTTTGGCAGCCTTGCGCGCCCACGCTACCGCCTCGTCCATGTCTGCGGTTTCCAGAATCCAAAAACCGCCCACGTGCTCCTTGGTCTCCAGGTACGGCCCGTCGGTGATGAGCACTTCACCATTGGGCTGCGCCCGCAGTGTCCGCGTCGAGCCCAGGCCGCCGGCGAACTTCCTGACACCAGCAGCGATCATTTCGCGATTGAGCGCGTGAATCTCCTCCACCATGGCTTCGTCCTGTGCGGACGGGTCAAAGTCGTCGGGGAGGTAACCAGTAACCAGATAATGCGGCATGACTTCTCCTTGTTTTCCTGTAGTTTGTTTCCGATGACTCGTTTCCTGTTCACTCAGGAACCGTAGCTCATCGTTCTTTTGTCCTATAGTCGTTGGGAAGACGGAAAATCGACAGCTATCCCAAAATTTTATTTCAACTGCCGGATCCGCTCTTGCAGGAATTGCCGCTCTGGTTCCTGTTGAGTCAGCGCCAGAGCTTTCTCATAAGCGGATCGAGCCTCAGCCGTCCTGCCGAGCCTGCGGTACATATCCGCACGGGCTGAATGCGCGAGGTAATAATTTGCCAATTCGCCATGGTCCAACAGCGCGTCGATAAGCGTCAGACCGGCCTCTGGACCATCGCGCATCGCAATTGCCACGGCACGATTTAACTGAACAACCGGCGAAGGCTGAATTCGTAACAATTGGTCGTAAAGCGCAACAATCTGCCGCCAGTCGGTTGCAGCGACTGATTTCGCCTCCGCGTGAACGGCAGCAATCGCAGCCTGGAGTGTGTAGGAGCCGAAGCGATGGGAGTTCAGGGCTTTCTCTAGTAACGCCAACCCTTCGGCAATCTGCTCCCGGTTCCAGAGCGAGCGATCCTGGTCCTCCAGCAAGATCAGCTCTCCGGTCGGCGATGTTCTCGCGGCGCGACGAGATTCCTGTAGCAACATCAGAGATAGCAGCCCAATGACTTCCGGCTCTGGCTGGAGTTCGGTCAACAACCGGCCCAGTCGAATCGCCTCGCCCGTTAACTCGGCCCGCGTTACTTCCGCTCCCGTCGCAGCCGAATAACCCTCGTTAAAAACGAGATAGATGACCTGAAGCACCGCGCCCAGTCGCTCCGGCAATTCCTGCGGCGCCGGCACCTCGTACGGAATCCGTGTCTCTCGAATCTTTGTCTTTGCGCGCACGATGCGCTGCGCGAGGGTACGCGGAGTGATGAGGAAGGCCTTTGCTATCTCCTCGGTTGTCAGCCCGCACACCTCACGCAAGGTGAGCGCAACTCGCGCTTCCGGCGCTAGTGATGGATGACAGCACGTAAAAATCAGGCGCAGCCGATCATCCTCAAGATGGTCCTCTTCATTGGACCTTGCCTCTGCATTGGATTTTTCGAGTGAACTCAACTGCGCTTCGAGATATCGCGTGAGCTCGTTTTGAGACGCATCAAGTCTTGCCCGGCGACGCAGAGTATCAATGGCTTTGAATCGGGCCGTCGAAATCAACCATGGTCGCGGGTTGTCGGGTACTCCACTCTTCGGCCACGAGCTCAGTGCAGCCGCGAAGGCTTCGTGCATCGCCTCTTCGGCAAGATCAAAATCACCGAGCAAGCGGATCAGAGTTGCCAGGATTCGTCCCGAATCTACGCGATAAAGGGAGTCGAGGGATTCGCATATCTGCTCGGTGGAACGTTCGGACATGCCGACGAACCTAGCAAACCAGCTACCCCGAATCAATTTGCGCAGGGCCGTCGGATTTCAGCCCATGAGCACAGGACGACTGACGTTTGGGATGTGGTCGGAGAGTGGTTTTGCCAAAAGTTGGACGTCGGGCTTGGACACAGTCAGTACAGGTGAGAATGTGATGGTGGAATTAACACATGAAATGTCCTAGGACCCGGCGGCGAAGTGGTACAGGATTGGGAATGCGGCAAGAAATGCGAATACAAATGTGGTAAGTCCCATCGTGAAGGCAATACCGATGTGAAACAAGGTACCCAGCACAATAAATGCCAACGAGCCCGGCCTTCCCCCGAGCAAGAGAAATGGAGAGGCGAGCTCAAAAAGAATTGTTAGCCACGAAAATAGCTTCGAGAACAACCGTTTTCCGCCAATGCGCGCCAACCCCGGCGAACAATACGTTCTCATCCGAGTAATCAAGTAAATGGCGGCGCCTTTGCGCCACACCGGCGAAACAGCCTTTGCTATGCCGGAGGTCCAATATGAGAGCAGGAGTTGTCCGCCAATGAATGCCATCGCAACCATCCTGGCGGTGTCGTTGATCGGCAGGCAATAGGCGAACAGTCCAGCCCAGACAACGTTTTGCATTTGGTCCGCCCCATCACGGCCAATGAGCAGCCGGATGTTCGTGACACAATGAACGGTCAACACAAACGCCGCCAGGACCGGCGCCATTAGTAGATTGAAATAAAAAGCAAGTGGAAAGAGCAGTGCCGCAACGCCGTGAGCAATGACCGCTGCCATAAATATCCTCGGCGAACATATTACGTCAAAGAGGCAACTGAGCACCGGCCGGTTGACCAGGATATAGTAGCGTGACCGGACAACGCGCCAGTCATAGAAGTGGTCCAGGACCTCGCGCCGAGCGCAATAAAACTCCAGCGCATCGAAAGCGATTCCGATCGCAGCAATGCTGCTCGTGAGCAATATCGCAGTGTTCCCGTCGAGATAGTTTACGTTCACAGCTTAGCTAAGCCCCACAGTGATCAAGCGCTCTCGCAGACGAAGAAGTTCCTTAACAGACTGCGTTGCGTCCATCGACTCAAAATCAATGCGTTCTAAAAACGAAACATATCTTTCCTGCTCCCAGGGACGAACCACGAACCCGCCTGTCATTTCCGTGTCATAGAATAGCTTCGACCCTTGAAACCCGGTGGCGGCGTCGTGGGCGTTCTGACGTTGCTGCTGCTTACCATCAGCCAACTGCTGTTGCTGCTGTTGTCTGTACTCGGTATTTGCATTCTGAAATTGTTGCTGCTCCTGGTGATTGGTGGCCGCGTCCTGTTGCTTCTGTACCTGGTATTGTTCCTGATGACCTTGAAGTTGTTGTTGCTGCTGCTTGGTATCGTTTTGTTGTACCTGGCGATCCTGCACCGTTGTATGCTGATGTATTACCTCGTCTGTGGGCAGCAGTATCTTGCGATTCGGGCCCGCCAAAACGCCAATCTCCGGTTCTTTTTCCGCAACCGCTTCCTGCTCCGGCGAGTCCCAGTTGATTGATACACTTCCGGCGGTCCAGGCAACGGAAGGACCTTTTAAATGTATTTCGCTGAGACTGCCTGGAACCGCGTTCACCATTGCGCGCTCGATCTTCGTAAGCTTAGGCGGAATGAGGATTGTCAGCACCTGGATATCAAAACGCTTAAGTCCTTTCAACACGTGCTGTACCAGCCGGAATTGTTGGTCATCAAGTTTGCCTCCACTCCAAACGGCAACACTCAACGCAATATGTGTATCGGGTGTAATAACAAGATGTTTGGCAAGCCATATATTGCCGTACATAACGTCCACGATCATCGGAGCACTCCGCACATCGAATGGCTTTTGTCTCCCCAACGTTTCACTACGTGTTCGTTGAGTGATGGCTTCGCAAAACAGTCGCGTCTTTGATTCGTTCTTATTTTTTAAGGCGTCTGCCAGTCCCTCTAGATAGTCGGAGCCGAGATGGCCCACCAACGTGACGATAGTTCCTTCATTCAAGAGGCCGTTCTGCCGTGCTTGTTGGGAAACATTGAGCGTCCGCAGCTTGTCAGTCTTGGTTACACGTCGTGCTATTTCCTCTTCGATCATCGCATCGCTACTTAATCTGCTCGCCAAGTCGATGTTTACGTTCATAAGTTTCCACCTCCGGGGGTGATATTTTGGATTTGGTGAAAGGCGGACAAGAACACGACCTCGGGCTCAGTCTCGGTTCCAAAGCCGCTGGTGCGCACTACAGCAAACTGTCGCATTTGAGCCCGAAAATCGACGGGCTGACAGCACACATAGTTCAGGAGTAGCAGGTACGGAAAGCTAAAGACCTTTTTCTTGCTTACTGCAGCCTTCGGTTCGTAGTTTGTGTCCCGGGTCAAATCGGGCGCAATATCAACAACACCTTTGCTAATCCTTCGTTTTGGACTCCACAGCGTTAGCCAGGAACGGCGGCCCGATAACACGATTTCGCGCCACGGGGTAATTTGACCCTCAGGATCCCGATCCCGGTAGAGAAGGTGAACATCCGTTGAACCGGGGTTTGGCGCAAAAAACGTCCAGATTGGAATCAAACTACAAACATCGCGATTACCGATCCTCTGAATCAAACGCCTTGCGCGCGGATGTTGGTTACACAGGGACGCTATGGTCCAAAAGACGAAAACGGTAATCACCAGCAGACTTAAACCTTCTGTCCACATAATTAGCTCCAGTAAGACTTGAGTCTTTTATACGCCTGAACGCCGGGAGGCGGTGGGCTGAACAGCCGTTCGCGATATGGATGGCCCATCAGACCATGGAAGAGGAAATCATTTGCCGCTTGCCACACAACGCGAACCCCGCCTGCAAGAAACATTCGTGCCCGCTCCAACTCCGAAAGCGAATCTCCATGCCAACAATTAATGGAAAAGGAGAGATCTTCGGCGATGATGTGATGCCACCAGCCGCGCGGGATGTATAGACCATCGCCGGGTTGCAAGTCGCAGCTCCAGACTTCAGCTCCGGCACATCTCGGATGGCGTTTGAAATCCGGCGAGTCAGGATCCACTTGGCTCTTTGATGGATTATCTGAAAAAGGGTATAGGAATCTGGAGTATTTTGGACTGATCAGGAGCGCACTCTTTCGTCCATATATCTGTCCGAATAGGTTGTCCGCATTATCGTAATGGAGACCCGAGCGAGTATTGTTTCCGAGCCACAGATTTACTGCGTAGATTCTGCTCGAACCCAATTCCTTGAGATCCAGCTCCTCCTGCAGCGAAGTAAATTCGGTAAGAGGAACTTGAGCCAAATAACCCGTTCTTCCGCCGTCCAACGCTTCAACGAAATGGGCCAGCGTCATCTCACGGTAGTAATGAGTGGATTGCTCTCGATAGGGAACGCTGTGGGACGGTAGATCAATGGCGACCGTGACAATGCGGTCCGGCCATCGTTCCACCAGTCTCTTCGGCGACCAGGATCTGGATTGCGCCAGAAACAGTTCCCGAATGATGAGTGGGAGCAATTGCGTCCGCGCATCTTCTGCGTAGGTCCGCCACTGTTCGACAGTTACCGTGGGTATCGGCTTCGTAACCCATCGAAATCGGGAAAGCCCAATAACAGCTTGACTCATAGGTCAAAGCCTCAGTTGCGAAGGTCCGAAAGAAGGATCAGCATATTGCCCATCGGAGACTTTTGCGAGGGCCAGCCGAATATCGAAACGGGCAGTTGGGAACTGAAATGCGGCGGGAATTTACTCTGCGCGTGGGTCTCTGTCAACGAAATTTTTACAATTGGCGGCCGTAATCATTTGTCTTCAATCGAAGAAGAGATGAACGCCGGATCCATTGCCCGCAACGAAGGTTGGCTTTACGCCGAAGGTCGCTTGAATCAGATCGACAGTAAGCACGTCTGTAGCCGCGCCGGTTGCTACCAGACGACCGTGATTCAGCAACACGATCTGATCCGCAAAACGCGCTGCCAGATTTAGATCGTGAACGACGCCGACTGTAACGACGTCACGATCACCGGCGAAGGCGCGCACCTTCTTCATAAAATCAATCTGGTGACGAATGTCGAGAAAAGTAAGCGGTTCGTCAAGAAACAAATAACGGCACGATGAAGTATTAGTCGTTAAACCGTCGCGCCATAATTGGGCGAGCACCCGGGCGAAGTTGACGCGTTGGCGTTCGCCACCACTAAGAGTCTGATAATTGCGCCGGCTGAACTCGGTCACATCAAAATGCGCCATAACCTCATCGACAATTCTTTCATCAGCCGGTCCTGGGCGTCCTCCGAAGTGTGGATACCGGCCCATCATGACAACTTCGCGTACGCTCAACGGGAACGCAACCTCTACAGCTTGTGACAGCACCGCCCGCTGCTTCGCGAGAGCGGCTTCGCTTGCGTGCTGCACATCAACGCCGTCGTATTCGATCTTGCCGTTCTGCGGACGCAGCAAACGCGCCAGAACTTTAATGAGAGTTGATTTGCCTGCGCCGTTCGGCCCGATTATTAAGTGAAGCTTGCTAGGCGCAAATGAAACCGAAACATCGGTGATGAGTGCTTTCTGTCCAACACGGAAGGTGATGTTGCTGGCCGTAAGCATAACAATATCAAAAGACGTAGTGCCGCCGCCGCAGTAAGAGAATGAACACCGGCACACCCACTGCTGACGTGACGATTCCGATCGGTAACTCAGCGGGTCGGACCACCAAGCGCGCCATCAGATCAGCCAGGGTCAGGAGTGTCGCTCCTGTTAACGCGCTGCCAACGATCAGAAATCGGTTGTCAGCTCCCCCAAGCATTCGCAGAATATGTGGCACAACAAGTCCGACGAAGCTGATGACGCCTGTAAAAGCCGTAGCGACGGCGACGATAACGACGTTCACCGACAGGATGATCCATTTCAGACGGTTAACATTCACTCCCAGATACGTCGCTTCCTCTTCGCCAATCATCAGCGCATTTAATTGCTTCGCGTATCGCAAGGCAATGATTGATCCCAGAATTGTCGAAGTTGCCACGATCTCGACCGCTTTCCAACTAGCACCTGACAACGTGCCTAAACTCCAGAACGTGATCGAGCGCGCCTGGGGGTCACGCGCAATGTAAGAGAGAAATCCAATTGCGCTCATGAAAAGTGCGTTCACAGCCAGTCCGGTGAGTAATAGCATCACGATTGATGCGCGTCCGTCTTCACGCGAGCGAGCGAGCAGAAAGACCAGGTATGTCGAGATCACGCCGCCGATGCAGGCGGCAAACGGCAAACTCCAAATACTCGTACCCACGTGAAGCACGCCACCGAGCACGAAGAAAAGTGCGGAGCCGAATGCAGCGCCGCTCGATGTGCCAACCAGTCCCGGCTCAACGATGGGATTTCGAAATAATGCCTGCATCAGACTGCCACCGACGCTGAGACTCGCGCCCACCAGTAAACACAGAACTGCCCGTGGAAAGCGCAACTCGAGGAAGATTCGTTGATCCAAGGTTGGTTCAGGACGTCCAGGAAGCACGGAGGTGAGCGCGCGACTAATCTCAGCGATTGAAAAGTCGATCGCGCCGTAACGTATCGAAGCAGCCAGTACGAGAAGCGTGACGGCGACTAACGCCAGAAGGAGCACTCGTTGGCTGCCACGTTGACTTGTCACTTTTGATGAATGATTGCCGCGACTTTTGCAATGTTCTCGCCCGAGCGTGGGCCAAAGTAATTTAGCACGTTCTCTTCAATTCGGTAGATGCGATTGTTCTTGGCGGCGTTCGAGGTCGCGACGCCCGGCAGCGCTTTGATCTGATCGACCGAACCGCCAAGACGATCGTAACCAAAGTCAGTAAGTAAAATGACATCCGGATTCGCTTGCGCAATTATCTCCGGCGATTCCATCCGCTGCATCCCTCTGTTCTCGACGGCCATCTGTCCGCCAGCCAGTTCTATCATCTGACTGACGCCGCCGCTATCGCCTCCTCCGCCTTTGCCCACGACTAAGTAGACGTTAGACGCGCGGCCAAAGTGAATGACAGCGACGCGCGGATGATCCGAATACTGTTTGACTTTTTCTAAAGAAGCCGTGCGTTGCGCATCGAGGGTATTGCAGAGTTCCTCTGCCCGCGCCTCTTTGTGAAAGTACGCTCCCATCTCGCGAATTAGAGCTTTAGTCCCATCAAAAGAATCGTTCTTTGCGGTGAACGTCTTCATCGGAATGTTCAACTGCTGAAGCTGCTGCACTACTTGCGGTGGGCCGATGTTGTTGTCGTGAATAATCGCCGTCGGGTGCAGCGAGAGAATGCCTTCAGCGCTCAAGGCGCGGTGATACCCGACAGTTTGGACGTTCTTAACCTCGGGCGGATACGTAGTGGAAAGATCGATTCCGACGACTTTATCCTGAGCACCCAATGCCCAGATGATTTCATTGTAGATTGGTGAAATGACTACGTAACGCGCGTCTTTCGAATCGGATGGAGCGTTGTGAAAGCGGGCGCAGCCAATCGCGGATAAAAGCGCGATGGCCACTGCCGGAACAATTAAAATGTTCTTCATTCAGACAAGTTTGAAGCGAAACTCCGAACAGCGGAACACAGAATTTAACGGGCTGCAAGGAATTTTACCAGCGGCCTCCACTGATTTTTGTGCCTTTTGTGCTTCTTTGTGGCGCTCTCCCAACCCCCACAATGCCCAAAAAACCTAGCGAAATGCTGGATTTGTTGAAGACTTTGCCGCTTGAGTGTGATATATGAGTGTCCGTTTGTTTTTAGAATCTAGTTCTCGTTGGAGGTGTTACACCAGACTATGGCGACCAAAGCCGCGACAGGCAAGAAGCGCATGACTCAATCGGAAGTTATCAACCACTTCTCTGAATCCACAGGAATGAAGCGAGCACAAGTTAAGGAGTTCTTCGAAGAACTGTACAATCTCGCCGCGCGCGAAGTGAAATCAAACGGTGAGTTTGTTCTCCCTGGATTCGGAAAGCTCGTTAAATCCGAGCGAAAAGCCCGAGAAGGCCGCAACCCTGCGACCGGCGAAACTATTCAGATTCCCGCCAAAACCACGTTGAAGTTCCGCGTTGGCAAAGGAATGAAAGATACCGTGCTCCCAAAAAAGTAAACGTCAGGCACTATTATTTTTCAGCATCGGCGCCGCCCTTCCGACGTGTCAGAACTCGGGCGGCGCCTTTGTCTTTGGCAGAAAGCCACGGTTTTCCAGCCTTAAACCGATTTTACCCATCGGTGTCCTAATTTGAAGAATTTTCTCTGCGGTCCTCTGCGTATCTCCGCGGCCTCTGCGTTGAAATAGCCTTTAACGCAGAGATCGCGGAGATACGCAGAGGACCGCAG
>Ga0065712_10000142_pt1 | contig 133394 bp, 117 predicted proteins | sample MisRhiReplicate1_FD_59099 | JGI IMG/M metagenome (GOLD analysis project Ga0065712, IMG submission 59099) | Miscanthus rhizosphere microbial communities from Kellogg Biological Station, MSU, sample Rhizosphere Soil Replicate 1: eDNA_1 v3... | ecosystem: Host-associated > Plants > Roots >...
CGGCAGCAGCCGGATCAGCTGGAGCTTGTTGTCCACCTGCTGCCGCTGCAAACTTCGCGGCCGCCTCAGGAGACTTGAACCCAGCATGAACGTGACCACCCGTACCAAGGGCTGTCTTGCTCCGATACTCGTTGATAACCAAGAAGTCAGTGCGGGGTTGTAACCCAGCTTGCTGCAAGATCTGTGTAACGATCGCAGCCGCTTGATCACTTCCTTGAACACCGTTGGTCAACGTGAAGTCTGCCGCCAGACCTTTAGGGTGAGCACCCTTGGATCCCTTGTTGACGTGGTAAGCATCATTCAAAGCAGTGAACACCTTGAAACCTGGTACTCGCTCTTGAATGATCCGGCACAGAGCCATCAGACCCGGATGAGCCTGACCACCTGCTACCGATTCAGCAGACTTCAGACGAAGCCCACCTGCACCCGAGGCATTGGAGTTAACCAAGCCACCGCCCGCTTGCATCTCTGGTTGACTACCCCAGCCACCGCCACCTGCCGGAGCAGGAGTGCCGTAACTGCCAGACGAACCACCCGCAGGGGATGGAACCAGAGAAGGCAGACTACCACCGCCACCCATCATTGGACCCGGTGCTGCACCGCCGCCACTTGGAGCCGATGCCGGAGCACCCGTACCCGCGGCACCACCAGAAGATCCACCGCCGTACATGCTACCGGCAGTTTGGCCCTCAGGAGCGGCCGCTTCTTCAGCAGTACCCGTTGTGGTCGACAGCTCACCCTTTTGCAGTTGCTCCAAGTATTGCAGGTACAGCTGATACCGTTTCGGCATCCCTGGCAACTCGTTACCACCGTTCAGGCCTTTTGCTGCTTCACCAAAGTTACCGGTTTGGCTGATACTCCTCATCAGCTTACTGTTCTTGAAGAAGTTAACCGCAACCGCTGCCATCACGTTAGGGTCTGTGGAAGCGAGTTCTGGATGGTTAACCAGGTCGATCCCCAATTCCTGCCCGATCTTGGCGTAGTTCGCTTTACCCGTCAGTTGAATGAAGCCACGTCCGCGGTACTTCCAACCGTCTCCTGGTTCACGGTTACCGATCGACGCGCCTTTACCCCCACCGTAAACAGTGTTAGCAATGGCCACTTCACCCTGTTCAATCAGTTGACGGGCTTGGTTAACGTTCTTCACTTCCTTGAACATCGAAACCAAACGATTCGGGTCGGAGTACTTCAGGCTCTCAGTGGTGTTCTGATAACCACCCGACTCGTAGTTGGTCAACGCCAGTACTTCCGCAATCTCCCGTGGATCTGTAAAGCCTTGCTTAAGCATTTCCCGAATCAGGATCTGCTCAGCCAGTTTCCGTGGAACCTTAACCCCTTTCTCGTTCCCTTCCTGTGCCTTAACACCCGACATGTCCAAGTGGCTGGTATCAGTATCCCCACCCAACGGCGTGAACCCGTACTTGTTGGAAGGCGTGGTGTAAACACCGTTCGCTCCGTACGTGTTACCGGTTGGACCACCACTTGTACTGAACTGCCCACCGCCTGCAACATCACGACGGGTTTTGGCTTTCGACACATCGTCGATGTTAGCCGCTTCCTTCTGGTAGTCACCACCAACCTTGTGCGGGGATACAGTCTTCGCCCAAGTTTGTGCGTTGGTCTTACCGGCTTCCCCTTCAGGATCTTTCAAGCGGGCTTGTGTACTGGCTTCGCCCAACAGCTTCAGCATCCGGTCTACCTTGTCAGGCTTCTCCGACGATCGGCTATCTTTGAATGGCGAAGCACGTACAGTCCAGATCGAGAAGTCAAACCAGAGGGTTCCTTTACCTTTGGTTTCAGTCAGTGCTTTGGCGATCTCATACCGAGCCGTTGCCGACAAGGTTTTCCACACCACCGCAGGACGACCGCGACGATACTGCTTCATGGTGTTCATGTAGTTCGTCAGAACCGGCAAGAACCGGTCACGGAACCACAGACACCAATCGTCGGCTTGACCCTTATCTACACGGAAGGAATCTTTGAACAGGCCAAACAGATCACCAATTTGCCCGGTGAACTCCATGGTCTCCCCACGGTCAGCAAACAACGGCTCACAGTAGCGCTCGAGTTTCAGCACCGCTTCGACACGCCAAGGAATATCCTCGCTGTTACCGTAGCAGGCCACACGAACGGCGGTCATGAGATCCATTGCTTTGTTATCGGGCATCATGTCCTTGATGTAAATATCCCCGACAACCTTACCAACCTTGTACGACGAGTTAAGCTGGGCGATGTCCTTATCGATCTGGCTAAGGCGAGTTGTAGCTTTGTCGATCTTGGCGATCTTGTCAGAGCTCTCGAAGAAACTCCGAGGGGCATCCACCTCTTTCTGGAGAGCAGCCTTTTCACGCTCCAGGGAGTCCTTCGTGCGGTTGACAGGAACATCAACAGCTTTCAGGTCCGCCGAATCAGTGTGACGATCAACGTACTCCTTCAGCTCCTTCAACAGGTTGTTAACACGGATGATCGTTTGCTTCTCAGGCAAGATCGGAGTGTCAGCGTCAATCTTCGCGACGACAGAGTACGGATACGGCTGTACACTGCCCAATGCTTGGTGGGCTTGTTTCGCCACCTTGTAAACGTCCTGCGACTTACCTTCGTCATACTCCTTCAAGGTTTTAATCTTGACGGCATCGAGGCAAGCCATGTACGTCAACAGCACTGGTTTGAAACGACCGTTGAACCAAGTAAATACGTCGCCGATTTCCTTGTTGTTCTTCGGATCCGTGACAAACATCTGGATCACTTCGTTAATCGGGCTTTCTTTCGAGAACGAGGCTCGAGCATTCCCAATGACGACGTGATTCGTCAGCATCTCTTCCGCTTTCAGTACCTTCTTCGCCAAGTCGCCTTCCGGATCAGAGATACCGTATTGCGCCATACGAATTTCAAGCTGCTTACCACCGCCGCGATTGATGTAACGATAGATACCATAACCGGCAGCACCCACCGCAATCGCCGCCAACACGTAAGGGTTCAACAGCAATGGAGCAGCCGCAATCCCCGCATTGGCAATCCAACCTGCCGCAGCAGTCCCCGCCAACCAAGTACCCGCGCCCGCCACAGCAGTACCAGCCCCTGCGGCCAAAGCGCCAGCGCTTACGTCGACACCTACAGCACCCGCGACACCGGTAGCCAACTGATACGTACCCACGACGTTCGCCGCAGTACCAGCCGCACCCAAGACGCTTTCGGTTGCAGAACCTTCATCAACGATACCGGAGTCCATCAGGTAGTCGGTCGCCATCCCAACGGCCAGACCCGCGCCGATCGCTTTGCCACCGAACGCCATCTTCCCACCGTTGGTGCGCGGAGGACGACCACCACGACGACCACGTCGACCGCCAGCGCCGCCGCCACTGAGGGTATCCATCAGACTACCACCAGCCTCAGTCAGGCTACGCGTCTTGATCAGGGTGAAGATGCCCTTAGCCACTGCCGCAATACCAGTCGCCAGCATCGGCAACACCCGTAAGCCCAGCCCAGCAAACTTGAAGAGAGTCGTGAATCCACCCAGGAGAGTTCTGGTGAAGAACTTGCTAATCCCACCCATGATTCCCATGATCCCGCCGAAACCCATCTTCAGCAGGCCAAACAGACCCATCGATTCTTTCTTCTTCTTGTCGCCTGGCTTCTCACCAAAGCCAAAGTTCTCAGCGATATGGATAATCGCATCTTTGACCATGCCTTCCTTTTTGTTTTTGGCTTGGACTTTCTTATCAGCCAGAGAGTTCAAGCGCCCCGCAGGTCCGTTGCTGGTGAGTTCCTCTTTCTTAGCCGCGATGGCTTCTTCCAGAGGGGACTTCTGTTTAACCGTGGCATTCTTCGGAACAGGCTTGTCGTCATCGACCGCAGCGACAGGCTCCTCGGAAGGTTGCTTAACCGGCACTGCCGCCTCAGTGGCTTCAGGAACTTCCGGTTCTCCCGATGGAATGTCGTAACCCCAGTGCTTCAACAGCAAGTGGTAGATACGATCTACAGCATTCACGATTGGTGTATAGTTGACACTGACCAGGTCTTTCGACTTGTCCACCACACCTCGCATGAACGGGTTAGCCTTGTCCTTGATCTTGCCAAGGAAGTCCAGACCCAAACGTCCCAGCTTCTTCGAACCTTCCTGAAGCTTGTTGACGCTCACACCCATCGAGGTGCGCAACCCACGGTCGTACTCTTCCTGAGTAATGATGATGTCGCCCTCAGGCGTGTACACCGGACCGTCGATCTCGTTCCAACCGTTGATGACTTCCAACTCACCCGATTCGTTGCGCTTGCAATAAGCACCCGATGCAAATCGTTTCCCAACGAGCACCGGAGAATCTTCCCCTTCTCTGTACACATCCATTTGGTAGAAACGGGTTTTCAAGGCTTCGCCCCAACGCTTAACCCGAGCAAACGGATCCAACGTCTTGTAGGCTTTCAACATCATGTCCCGCAGCTTGCTCAAACCAGAGATGAACACTTCCTTGTTCTCTTGGTTAAACAGCTTGCCCGCCAGACGACGAGCACCGATGATGGTGTTGTTGGAGATGTCCTTAACGCTGCCTGTGATCTTGTCCCAGCTGTCGATGATGAACCCGGTCGTCATGTCCAGATAATCACCGCGAGTCAGCTTGTTCGCTTCCAGGATCGGTACATCAGACCCTTCTTCGTACAAGTCTTCATCAGCCTTGGCCGAACGCGCGGTAGTCAGGCTCTTCATTTTCATGTAGGCCGTTGCGACTGCCGCGCCACCCGCTAACAGTGCCGCCCCTTTCGGGTTGTACACCGCCAAGCCAGCCAGACCACCCAACAACCCACCCAGGATCAGCGGCTGGTTATCGAGGATCTTGTCCACGCCCCCATTAAACATGTCACGGAAAGAGGTAGCCTTCAGTTTATCAAGGATACTTTTCTTTTCCCGGGAGACTTCCTTCTCGTCACTGTCAGAAAGAGGCTTCTGTTCAGGGGGTTGACGCATCAGGATATCGGTCAGGATCTGATTACGGGTCCCAGCCAGCGTGAGAAGCGATTCAAGGCGCTCTGTCATCTTGTCCATGGCAGAGGTTACCGGGAGCAGATCAACCGCAGGACCAGCCTCTGGTGGACGATAGCCCGAGAAGTTCTTGCCCAACTGATCCATGCTGTCTTTCAAGCCGGTCATGCCGTTCAACGACTTGGTCAGCTCTTCCAGTCCATTCAGGTTCAATGGTTCTGGTGTTGGGATTTCAGGCCACTTAAACTCAGGATACGCTGGCCATTTGAACTCTGGGTAATCCGGCCACGCGAACGTAGGCGGAACCCCACCCGGAGGTGTACCCGGTCCACCAAATGCACGACTCGGCAACAACGGAGAATCCGGAGCATGTGGAACTGCCGTGGATTGATCGGGATTGTCGATGAACGAGCGCAGGGTTTTATCCGTCAACGATTTGTTCAGGTAATCTTGACCGTTCTCCGTGATGATCAGACCGGCCTCTTTCATGGAGTCGTAGTAACCGGCTGCCTTGAGGAGGTCGACCTTATTCGTCAGGTCAGGTACAAAGGCTCCCAGAGACCGTGCAGACGACGCTACTTCGTTAGCCTTAGCACGACCAGCCTCGGTCGGTAGATAAGCCAGCATCTTGCCACGGTCAACGTCTGTCCCGGTATTGAACTGCTTGATGTGCTCATCGGTAATGCCGAACTGCGCTTGGATCATTTTCTTGATCTCAGCAGCAATCGCCGGTGGCACGTCGTGTTCTTTATCGGTGTGCAGGTAGTTGTAAGGACTGAAGCCCAATTGAGCATCGGTGTCTTGTGCCAAGCGATAGGCCAGCTCTTTCTTAGCCGCTGGGGTCAACGCGTTGTCACTGTCCAGTTGTTCAGCCAACCGAGTCGCCATGTCAGCCTGAGTACCGAACTGACGTTTGTCCAGCACTGTGTTAAGCGCAGTACTGATCTTCTGGTTGTGGTTGACGAACTTACCCTTGACGTAGTCGTAGGTGATTTCCCGCAGGTCATCATTACCAGTCCGGAATTTCTCCAGCGACAGGTGAATCTGACCGAGCAACCCTGGTAATACTTCATTCAACGTACGGTCCGAACGTTTGTTCCACAGCTGAGCATCGAAGCTATCTTCCAGCGTACGGCGCGCCATGCTGTAGCGAGTACCACCAGGACGGGACATGTTGTCAAACACACCCGCGATGGCTTTGTTACCCATCTTTTTCGCGTTGTGCAGAATCGTCCACTCGAACTTCTTGAGAGGGGTTTGATCCGCAGGCAGCGTGTCGATGTACTCCTCGTAAGACTCCGCTTCATTAAAGGAGTGGCCGCCCTGGTAATACTTCGACATGGTGTTGGTCAGTTCTTCGGCGTTGCTCAAGCCGTAGGACGCGACGTTACCCAGGTCAGTGATACGGGCGTAGGCATCTTCAGCCCACTTAGCCTGCGCAGGAAACTTCTTCTTGAAGCTCTGGAGGTATTGTTGAGCTTTGCCGGACTTGGCCATGCGAGGCAGGTTGTTGATGAAGATCCCCGCTGCCGCATTACCCAGCATGTTCCCCAGGTTGATGTCCATCCCTTCGGTCATCTCGGCTGCCATGCGCAGGCCACCGGTGACTTCGCTTACGTCACGACCAAAAGCCGAACGCGCATCCTTACCAAAGCGCTCATCGAGGAAACCAGCAATACCGCCGATCTTGTCCTTGACGGTGTTGAACACGGATTCCCGCACACTCTTGCGAACCGCCTGGGAGTGGGTGGTCTTCTCGTAGTCCGACTTTGCCGAGCTGACGTTAAGGTTCTTCAGTTCCGTGATGATGCGATGGTTAGCCGCTTCAGAGAACTTGTAGTACTTTGCCGACGTCAGGTAAGACCGCGTCATGATGTTCAGTTTCAAAGCATCATTACGAGCCTGCACACGACGTTGGTAGTCAACGATTTGTTCCAACAGTTGGTTGGTGCGAACACCACTGTTGTTCATGGCGCCCAGGCGAGCCATGGTACGACCACCTACAGTCGCCATCATGTCGGTGATATTGCTACCGACACCCATCATGGTTTCACGTTCCAAGATGGAGTTGGCATCAGCGTGGGCTAAGGCTTCCTTCACATCTTCGTCAGTGGTATCCGCAATGCCTTCTTGGCTGTCACTGGAAGAACTTTCGGAACGTTCCCAATCGCTGAAATCCTTCTTGCTGAATTCAGAGAAAGCGTCGCCGATTCTATTAGGGGTTCCTTTGCTGAGCTTAGCCCCGGCCCGTCCTGCGAGGTATTGCAGATCCTTGACCGCCTCGTAAGAGTCGCCCTGGATCTCTTGCAACAATGCAGCTTTGCGACGGCTCAGGTCGGCCATCGTGGTGAAGGCCCCAAGGTAAGTGCGTGGCAACACCATCTTCAAGGTGTCGATTCGGGCGTCGGTGTCACCGACGGTCTTGTCAACGAGGCCTTTCAGAAAACCAGAAGTGAACGAATTCAGGAAGCCTCGTTTGTCAGGAGCATCAAAATCACTGTCAAAATCCATGCTCCCTTCAAAGGGATCGTCGCCCCATGAATCAAAATCATCATTAGCAGCCATGCTAACTCCTACTAAAGGGAAATTTGAATGAAACCCACAAACCTTAAGCTGTTAGACCCCAAGTCTATCACGCCGGGTATCTTCAAAGAGGTTACGTCCACAGACGCCTTTGAAGGCATGACCCAGAATTTGAATGACGAGGGTCTTTACTCCTTAGAGATCTTCGGTAAGTTGGGCAGTAAAGAGCGCGATAAAACAGAAGCGTTCATTGACACAAAGCTCGGGCTCTTCAACCCAACCTACTTCAAAGCACTGACACAAATAAAATCTCTGTACCTGGGCATTCTCAAAGGAACGGAATACGCGGTGTGGGATTCGGAGGCTAAAGATTTCATAAAATCCAACATCCTCGATGGGGAAACGGGTTTTGCTTTCTTTATGCGTCACTTCCACGAAATCGTTCCGGCCAGCACCGATTCTTACAAACGTAAGCAACGGGTGAAAATGGTCAGCCAGTTCAAGGACGTTGCGGTCAGTAATAAGGTGTTGGTGATCCCAGCGGGTTTGCGGGATATCCAGTTCCAACCGAACGGCGCACCGACTGAGCCAGAAATCACTGAGTTGTATCGCAAGCTGATCTTTAAGACTCGGGTGATTAGCCTGGGTAGTGCTCGTGATGCCGAGAACCCGCTGTACGACAACGTGCGCTGGGGCTTGCAGAATGCGTTCAACGATATCGATGCTTACCTCTTCGGCCTGACTGAAGGTAAAGGTGGTCTGTTTCAGCGTCGTCTGTCCACTCGGGGTGTGGTGTCGGGTACGCGTAACGTTATTACTGCGCGTAAGGTTTCCCGGGCTGACTTGTTCAAGACCAACGGGGTTAACCCTAACTCGACGGACATCGGTCTGTACCAAGCGCTGTTGAACAACCAGTACGTCTGTGTCCATGCGCTGCTCAGCAAGTACCTGCAAAACATCTTCACCTCAGGCTCGCTGACCATCAAGCTGGTGAACACCAAGACCCTCGAATACGAGTACGTCGAAGTGGCACCAAGCACCGTGGAGAAGTGGTCGACCTTTACCGGGTTGAATAAACTCTTCAACGGCTTCTCGAACATCCACCTGCGCAACAAAGAGATCATCATCGACAAACACTACCTCGCTCTCGTTTATGACGACGGTGAAGACGTGTGTGTGTTGCATGACATCAACGATCTCCCAGAAGGCAAGGATCGGAAGTTCGTTAAACCCATCACGTACATGGAACTGTTCTACCTGTCGTGTCAATCGACCATCATGGAGCAAATCACCCAGCAGACACGTTATCCGATCATTGGTATCGGCTCTATCGTTCCGGCGAAGGTGAACCTGGTGACGATTGCGGGGGCTAAGCCTCGGACCATTCGCACCACGGAATGGGAAGTCATGGAAACCTGTATGCGGTATCCGCATCGGACTGAGCGGCCGGATTATTTCGACGCCATGTCGGTTGACCCTTCCCGTGAAGCAGGCTACGACTCCGACCACGACGGTGACCAGCTGAACAGCAACAGCGTAAACGCCGAGGACAGTAAGAACGAAGTTCATGCCCTCTTTGGCAAGCGCGAGTACTACATCAGTGGCAGTGGTCGTTTCCTTTATGACCCTGTTAACGAACCGATTCTGTTTATGTTGAAGGCTGCTACGAGTGGCCTTGAGGAGTAACAATGCGGCTTCTTACGTACAGTGAGTTCTTCAAGCTGTTTGTGCAGCGGAAGAAACAAGAGCTGATCGACCCTAACTTCATCGGGGTGAGCGAGATTGTCATGCCGAAGATGGCTGTGGTGCACTACGTACCTAAGCTGGCTACGGAGTACGGTCCTTCGGTGTCGGAAGCCTTCATCTCCAACTTCCCCGAAAATGTCTTCATCGAGTTCGTTCCACGTTTCACCCCGGTCATGGGTCATGGTCGTGTGCTGGCTTTCGACGTCAAGAAAGCTATCCAGTCCTATCGGGCTAGCCATTACACCTACAACTGGACCAAGGACATCAACACGGTTTACCGCCGGGCTGATGCGCTGATTGTTAAGAACTACGGGATCGCAGACAAGACCTGGGCGCAGCGTGCCGCTACCTTCGTTAACTTCGAGGTTCACTACAACCGTCTGAACATGCTGATGGAAGGTGTGAACACGGAAGCAGAGAAGGCGACACGGAAGCAGTTCTTGCGGCTGGAACTGCCGATCAACATTCCACCTTACAAAGAGTTGATGGTCGACTATGAAAAGTATATCGGAAGCTTTAAAGAAGGCCTTCCAGTTCCTTCTAACCAATCTCTTCGGGTAACCAAGGGTGAGGGTTCGTACTGGCTGCTGGATTTGCTGGCGTTCCTGTTGGGTGATTACGAGTACAGTCAGTTCAACAAGCTGACCGCTCAGGCGCAGGAAGACCTTCACTGGATCTTCACCGCCAACAGCAAAGCGTTGATCATCAACGTCAAGACGATCAAGGAATGGCTCGATGAGCTAAACCCGAAAGTCAAGGATGGCGAGGACAAGCCACACGTCGTCTCGCCTAAGCGCCTTAACGTCACCAAGCGTTTCTACTTGGCACTGATGGGCTTGGTCCGCGGGGTTGCGGCCGAGAAGGATTTGATTGACGAGGAGAAGAGCGATGGAACAGGAGGAGCAGGAAACTCCGCCAAAGAAGACGACTCTTCAGTGGTTGAAGGAAAGGCGGGAACTGCGAAAGGGCAAGGACGAGCATCCGGTAACGGAAAAGCAACCTCGGCTACTGGCAAAGATGAGCTTGTGGATGATTATTCTGATGATCGCAGCCTCGTTGATGTTTTCAGCAGTAACAAGGGAAACAACGACCCACTGGTGGAGGGGGCACGAGACGAGGGAGAACATACTCCTGATGAAGTTGCTGGGGACTGGACATCCGCGGTAGACGACTCGTTGCTGGAGGTTGAAACCACCACGGTTGAAATCAGCACCAAGAAGGATGCTTTCCCTACTCCTGAAAGCGGCATCCTGGCAGCACTGGAAGAACGTGCAGCGGAAGGTCGCCTGAGTGTCGCAGAACAGAACTTGTTCATGCGCAAAGGCATGCGTTATCAGAGCATTGAAATGCCTAACGGTCAATCGTTGGGTGAGTTCATGCAGATCTCTCCTGAGGAGATCAACAGTCTGGATGGCAAGATCGAAGCAAACTTCATCACAGTCCTTGATGAGAGTATGTTGCGTAGCCGTTCGGCTGTTCTGAAGCAAGATTACGCCCAGCGCTTCCTGCACAAAGATATCGCCAAGATGGTGGTCGGTATCCAGAACGCGGGTATCGCGGTATCAGATTATCGCCCGGACATCATCTCGGGTGTGGAAGGTTCGTACGACGTTCTCAACATCCAGCTCCATCCGGTTGATGGTAGCCAGAGCACGCACCAGATTCGTCTGCCGCGGGTTCAGAAGGATGCGACGTTTACTGTGGACGGCGTTAAGCAACACATGCAGCTGCAACGCATGGAACTGCCGATCCGCAAGATCAACGCTTTCAAGGTTGCTTTGACCAGCTACTATGACCGCAAGCTCATGGTGCTGCGCAGTCAGAAGGTGGTGGACGATTACGGTCTGTGGCTGGTTAAACAGATTCGTAACCGGGGTGAACGAAGAGAGGGTGTGATTCCTCCTTTGGTCTACAGCCTGGGTACAGGGTACAACCCTGAATACGTTTCTCCGCGTATCTACAGCATTCTGGCGAAGAAGTTCAAGCACATTACCGTGACGGGCTTTGGGCAGCTGAATTTCCAGATTGACGAGTTGCTCGACAAGTACCCTGAGTACAAGCGCTACACCAAGAAAGATGCATTCCTGGTGGGCGTTAAAGATGGTCAGCCTCTGACGATCGATGGGTTCGGTAACCTCTTCCAAGGGGACACCGAAGTCGGTACGGTAGAAAGCCTGATGGGGATTAACCTGTCACGCGCACCTATCGAGTATGCGGTGATCAACATCAGCGGGTATTACTTCCCGATTGGTGTGGTGCTCTGCTACTACTTCGGTATCGACAAACTGATCCAGGTCACCAAGGCTACCACTCGCACCGTTCCAATGGGCACTAAGCCTAAGCTCGGTGAAGATGAGTACGCCATTGCGTTCAACGACGAGTACCTGATCTTCAACCGTCGTGAGAAGTTGGCCAGCCTGATCTTCGGTGGTATGCCTAAGCTGAACAACATCGGTAACTTCAGCCGTGTCGATCTCAACGAGAAAGGCATCTGGGTTCCGTTGATGGGCGACCCTAAGGTTAAGCCTCAGCAGTTCAAAGAAATGAAGAACCTGTTCGACCTCTTCATTGACCCGGTCACCAAGGAAGAACTGGCGAAGATGGGTCACGCTACATCGTTCCACTACCTGTTGATCGATGCGGTGAAAATGCTGGAAACGGATTACACCCGGCATGAAGTGGAGTTGGAAGAACAGCGTATCGTGGGCTACGAACGTTTTGCTGGTCACGTGTACCGGGAGCTGGTGAAAGCCATCCGTCAATACCGGAACAAAGGCAAAGAGCGTAAGCACACGATCGACATCAACCCTGAAGCGGTGATCCTCAACATCATTACCGATACCTCGGTGAACTTGGTGGAGGAGGTTAACCCAATCCACCAGTTGAAGGATCAGGAGGAAGTAACCTTCGGCGGTGTGGGTGGTCGTAGCGAAATCACGATGGTCAAGCGGGCACGTCAGCAGTTGGAAAGCTACCGGGGCAAGATCTCGGAAGCGAACAAGGACAGCGGTAAGGTAGGCTTCGTAACCTATCTGACTTCTGACCCTGGTATCAAAGACTTCCGTGGCAACATCGCGGTGGGCGAGAAACCAACCAACGCTGGTCTGGTGTCGGTAACGGGTAACCTGCAATACGGTGTGGGTCACGATGACTCGAAACGCTCTGTCTTTACCTCGACTCAAGCGAGTCAGGCAGTCAGTGCAATGAACTACACCCCAAACATCCTCCGTACAGGCTATGAGAACGTCGTAGCGCACCGTACGTCCGAACTGTACAGCAAGGTAGCCGCTGAAGCAGGCAAGGTCACTGAAGTGTCTGACGACGCTCTGCGGGTGACTTATAAGGACGGCACCACTGACGTCTACCCTCTGGGGTTGGCAATCGGTGAGGCCAGCGGTGAGTACCATCGGCACACACGCGTTACCGACTTGAAACCCGGTGACACCTTTAATAAGGGTGATGTGATCGGTTGGGATGTACAGTGGTTTGCTCGTGATCCGTTCTGCCCAGGTCAGGTGGCGTGGAAGGCAGGTCGCATGGTGCGGATTGCCTTGGTAGAAGATCAGGACGTGTACGAGGATAGCTTGGCTATCGCGCATTCATTGGCGATGGAAGGGGTTACTCCGTACATCAAGCCGAAGCGTTTTGCGATCGATGTGAATCAGAACATCGAGATGATGGTGAAAGAGGGTGATTCCGTTGACTACGACTCGATTTTATGCAACGTTGAAGACGACCATTTGGTCGCGGATACTGCTGAAAGCGCAATCGCAGCCGAGGTGAACAAACTGGGCATCCGTCAGGTTCGCTCCAGCCACCATGGCAAGGTCATCAAAATCGAAGTGGTGTACAACTCGCCGCTCGAGGAAATGTCGGACAGCGTTCGGAAGTTTATCAACGCTCAAGACAAAACCCGCAAGAAGAAAGCCGACATCGAAGGGTCCGATGTAACCAAGGGGGCTGTGTCCAACAGCCTGAACGTGAACAAGCCGATTCTGTCGCCTGGTAAAGCGTTCGTCACCATCCTGGTTGAATCGATGGACCCAAGCACCAACGCTGACAAATATGTTCTCGCTAACCAGATGAAGGGCACAGTGGGTCGCATCATGCACAAACCCCTGATGACCGAAGATGGTCGAGAAGTCCTGATCAAGTCCAGCCTTAAAGGTATGTTTAACCGCATGGTACTGAGCTTCCGTAACAAGCTGGTAAGTTGTGAGCTCACTATCGCGGTGTCTAAACAGGCCATCGCCATTTATCGAGGTAAGTAACCATGAACTACAGAAACTTCAACGGCATTCGCGATGTCCAAGTGATGTTGAAAGAAACCGGTCTTTACACTTCGTCCATTGATGGTAAGTGGGGAAGCGGCAGTTTGAACGCATCCATCTCTCTGGTGTCTGCGTATTTCCGCCAAGCGACCGGTCAGCCTCTGCCCAACATCCCGGCTTCGACTGTACCGGGGGACGAGATGGCGCAAGTCATCGTTAAGCTCCAGGACCTGTTGAAAGCCGCCGGTCTGTATGACGGTAAAGTGGACGCTACCTACGGCATCGGTACCAAGTCTGGTTTCCGTAAAGCCGCAGATGCCTACATCTTGGCTAACCGCCTGCCTCGTTATAAGGCTGCGTGGAGTGTCGTGGTGTCGAAGGAGTTTCTGGATGCGGTCATCGCGGGTTGCAAAGCCCGCAACTGGCCTGCTGAAGCGGTTGATTGGCTGATGTCCTGCATGCACTTCGAAAGCGGCGGGACGTTTAGCCCAACCAAACAGAACATGGCAGGCGCCAAGTACTTCGGGCTGATTCAGTTCGGTGACATGGCTGCTGCGGATCTCGGTACGACCACTGCTGAGCTGATCAAGTTGTCGCAGCTGGAGCAACTCAAGTGGGTCTTCAAGTACTTCGACATGTGGGCGAAGCGCGGCAAGACTTACACCCAGCTGGAAGACTTCTACCTCACGATCTTTTACCCGAAAGCGGTGGGTGCGAAAGCCGACACTGTTATCTTCCGTAAGGACGTTGAAGCCGAGAAGAAGGGTTACGCCCAGAACAACGGCTTCGACTACAACAAGGACGGGGCGATCACCGTGGGCGAGATCAACTCCCGCCTGTACGACGTTTACTACAAAGGCATGGACACTGTGAATCGTGTTCTTGCTGCGGCTTAACTTCATTCTTCTGTCAAGGGTACGTTCATCATGAACCAACAGACTTTCATTCAAGACACGGTGACTATCGCTAACACGGTAGAACTGGTGAAAAGCACTATCGACAAGGTTGGGTTGGAGTTCATCGCTCCGTTGGACCCGGCTATCCAGGACGAACACATCAGCAAGGCCATCACCGCTGCTGTGAAAGGGGAAGCGCAATGATTCGAGCATCCAGTGTTGCCATCGCTGAAGCCATCGCTGTAGCGGTCAACAGCGACACCCCTGTCAAGGCCAAAGACTTGGTGGCGGGTCTGAACGAACAGAGCTACGGTTCTGCTGCTTACGGCGCTGATTTCCGTGACGAGATCGTTCGCGTTACCACCCACACCACCGCGCACTCCGCTGTTAAGGAAGCCACCAGTGATGCACTGGCTGCGACCATCCGCGGTGCGTTCGACACCATCAAGAACTACGGCGTGCCTTTCGCGAAAGCACTGAGCGCCGAGATCGGTATGTTGTATACCTCCGATCGTCTGCAACAGCTGGCCTTCAGTCAGCTGCGCTACAACTACGTCAACGTCGATGATCCTTTCTTCGACTCGCCGATCTACCCGACTGATGTGAAGAACACTTCGCTCGAGTTCACCAGCATTTCGCTGGATGCGCTGAAGCGTTTGGAATTCAACTACGTCTCGGAAGATGACGTGAAAGAGTTCGTCAACACTCAGCATCCTGATGTTGTCGAGATCATGGAGAACAGTGACTACGACGCCTCGCGCGCCGCCAACAGCATCACTGACTGGTACGACCTGTGCCAGCTCTTCGCGAACAAGAACGACGTGTTCAACTTCGGCGTGATCAAGAGCCTGGAAATCAACCGTCTGCTCAAGATGTATGTTGTGCTGACCAAGATGTATGCCCAGGAAGATCCGGTCAAGTGGCTGACCAAAGGTACGCTGGCTGACTACCGTCAGTTCGTGAACCTGCTGTGGAACGGCATGACCCGTTACCTGCTGGTGCTCAAGCAAGTGGCTAACGCTTATAAACAGCGTGTGGTGGCCTACGCCGAGCTCGAGCCTGTGACCCTGGCTGATCATCAGCACTCCGACTACTCGGGCGCTCGCTTCATCTCCGGCAACGTGCAGGTGTTCTACACCAACCAGGCGCTGGCCACTCTGGAATCCAGCGGCGTCAGCTTCAACGAATGGCTGGTCGCGATCCAGTACGCTCGTTTCAACAAGGTGCAGCTGGAACAAGTGGCTACCTTGGGCGATGCGGCAACCGTCAAGCGTTGGGCCGGTGAGTACTACCAGTCCATCGACACCGCACTGAGCGCCAAAGCCAAAGTCATGTTCGTCAAGACCGCTGCTGCTCGCGCTCTGAAGTTCCTGGGCGAGACCCCGCTGTTGAACGAACGCATCCGTGCTGTGTGCCCACAAGGCGTGCTGGTTCAGGATTGGTTCGAACAGAGCATGGGTCTGGAATACGAGAAAGCGTATTACGCTGTATCGAAAGCCCTGGCCGCTCACAGCGACAACGGCGCGACCCTGGACTCCGGTGTGGGTGACGGCGTGGTGATCCATGCGCTGATGGGTGGTTCTTTGGTTCCTGTGTTCCTGCGGGCTCTGAAGTGCAACCTGGCGGCCGAGATCGTTGAAGCCACCTACGTGTCGGTAGAACTGAACGACGACATCGTGGCGAAGCGTCAGCGCCTCCACAAGTCCCTGATCAAGCTGATCGTCAAAAACTCCATCGGCGGGAAGTAATAAGCCATGGATATCAGCCACCTGGTCAGAAACGATACCAAAATTCACAACGCCTACACCGTTCTTGAAGATGGTTCTGTTGTAGCGAACCGTCCGATGGAAATTCACCTGCCTAAACGGTTTGTGGAAAACGGGATGGCTGTTGTGAGTGAGACGGTTTGGACTTCGGCTGTGCTGGGGCTGGTCATTCCGGGGGAGTGTTACGCTCCCCTGTTGGCTTTGGTTGACATCACCTTGGTGCCTCTCAGCATCCGTGAAGCAGCTATTGACGGGGTTCAGTACCTCATCCTCGAGTTCGGTAAGGGCGATACCCTGATCGAGAACCTGGACGTGTTGCAGGACCCCAACAAGCCTCACCAGTATTACCTGGAGTTCAACCTGTACTCCAAAAAGCCTTGGTACATGAACAAGGATGACCTGACTTCCCTTTATGACTACGCCGAGTACGAGTGTGGCGGTAAGGTGGGTAGCAGCCCTCAAGTAATGCGCGTATTCAACTCGTTGCAGTTTCGGGATCCTGATAACCTGGATGTCGCTTACCGGCACAGCAAAGCCATGCTGGAAGGTCGGCCTCCGGTGATCGTGGGTCTCAACAACTCGGCGATGTTGATTGACGGTACCATCCCTAAACTGTTGGGCGGGTATCTTCAGGACAACACCCTGGCAGCTATCGTTAACCCTGATACCAAAGTCACCGATCTGGAAGAGATCATCAAAGGGGTTCCAAAATGAGTCAGATCGTTACCTTCGGGAACGTCATCCTCGCCGACACTGGCAAGCGTGGCATTCTCAAACCCATGTCCGATAACTCGGGCTACTGGCGAATGAACGCAGGCGGTTTCAACATTCCGAACCGCAGCGGCATCGTTTACCGGATGAACGAGTACTTGAAGGAGTGTATGTCTCCTGAGAGTGACCTGAACCGTCGCGTTAGCGAAGGCCAGGTGTTTTGTGAGCTGGGGCACCCTCCTCAGTATTTCCTCGAACGCATCAACGGTCAAGTTGTTCGTACGCAGATCACGGAGGTCTTTCAATGGATCAACCGTCTGCGTACCATCGAGATGGCCAACGTGTGCGCTCACATCCGGAAGATCCACTGGGTCCTCACCGGGCGTGATACCGATCCGATCTACAACGAAGTCGAGCTGAAGCCATTCGGTCCTTACAAGGATTGGACGGATGACGCTCTGACCAACCCGGACATCAACTTTGCCATCAGTCTGCGTTCGGTTACCAAACCGCAGAAAATGGGTGACATGATTCGTGAAGTGGAATACCACAGCACTTATGACGTCGTGGTTGAGCAAGGTGTTCTGCGTGCTTGCAAGCACCTGACTGCCGGTCTGGAAAGCTACCTCCAGGAAGTGCAAGGCGCTCCTTTCACCGAGATGTCGACCAGTGTGGATGAAATGATCCACGCTTGCCAAGTCAAGATGAAGGACCCTGGCGTGATGGCGAAGTACGAAGGCTCGGAAAGCTTCAAGCACGTCAACGAAGTCCTGGCTGTTCTGAGCAAGATGCAAACCAAGCGTCCTGTTCAGCTGATCCAGGCAAACTCGCTGGGTGTGTTCGGTTGATACGCCATTAAACTAAGGCCGGTGGGGTGACCCATCGGTCTTAGCTATTTTTATGTACCGCAGTGTCTTTTATATTGCCCGACGGGGTAAGACCATTCCTAGGAGAAAAACATGACCGCAGTTCCACAAGCAAATCTGAACGAGTATCTGGACTACCAGACTTTCATCCTTCACATGCGTGATATCGTTTCTAACGCGAAGGTGGTCAAGTCTTTGTTCACTACTTCGGAAGAAGAGTGGGATCGTTCGCGTGACATCGGCACAGGGAACCACTTTATCCGTGGCGTGTTCCACAGCCCGCAGAAGACCGAGGCGGTAAAGACCTACATCGCCAAGCTGGTCAAGATGCACATGATTTCGCTGGGCAGTCGTTTGACCGCCTGGACCAAAGACACCGTGGCCGGCGAGAACCCAACCAACATCGCCATCAGCAACCGTATCGCAGCCATCGAGTTCAAGAACAACCGTGATCTGTTCAAGATCGTGGCCACGCGTCTGATCGGCTTCGACGACATGCTGGTTTCTTTCGCTCTGGAAGAAGACGTCGACGCCAAGGCCAAGCTGTTGATGGACTACCTGTCGGCTCGTTTCGACATGTCGGTTAACGGTGAGAAGTCTCACCTGATGTACATCGACCAAACGGTTGACCTGGCCACCCTGCTGAAGACCGACGGCTTCACGCCTGAATTCTTCGCTGACCATCTGTACCAAGCGACCAAGTACTTCGAAGCCTTCGGTGGCGGTGTGGTGAACTACTGGGACGTCTTCGACCTGATGGACGTGGTTGCGCAGGTGAACGCCGAACACGCCAGCAACGCGCTCTACGAAGAGCTGAGCACGGCCAAGGTTGTCATCGACGGCGGTGTATCGTCTGCATTCGAGATCGAAATCGACCAGGACGACTCCGACGTGGTTCTCACGCTGGAAATCTGTGTTCAGCATCACGGCGATGTGAACGCAACCTTGCCGAAGGACATCGAGTACACCAAGGAGATCAAGGACAACATCGAAGAGTTGATCCAGAAATCCAAGTCGCTCGGTAAAACCCTGAAGGTGACCCAGCCGGGTTCGGACTACTCCTTCGCTGCTCCAATCGAAGTTGAAATGCCGAAGTAACACCCGCCCCAGCCTGAGTGATTTAACGTTGCTCAGGCTGGAATATTTCAAGCCTATATTACTTTTAGGACAACGCAGGTTAATACCTGGGGAGGAGTGAACACATTCCTTTGTTTGTATCCATTCTTGTATCCTTTCAATGAAAACAAAGAGGTTAGTTATTTATGTCCGTTAACAAAACTTATGGCGAAACCATGGACCTGGGCGTTAAGGGTCTGATCGAACACAGCAACTACGACAAGGTAACCAATCACGCTACGTTCGATGCCAGCAAAGTTGAGTTTCCTGAAGGTGTGACTCCGGAATCCCTGGGTACCCACGTAACCTTCATCAACGACCTCACCGCGCAGGCTGAAGAAGCCACTGCACAGATCGCACGCGAACAGTTCGGCAACAACGACAAGCTGACCACCATCGACAGCACGTTGGCGTTCGACATGTTCTCCATCAACTCCCAGCATCACCTTCGCCAGCAAATCGGCGACGACTTCATCTACGGCGGCGCTACCACGATCGTCGACTACGTTCACACCGACGAACAGGCGACCTGGCTCAACACCCAGCGCACCGCCAACCAAGAACTTGCTGAAAAGCTGTTCGGTTAATTTGATCTGAAAATATGGCCAGGGTTAACGCCCTGGCCATATGTCCGCATCTTTATTTTTCGTAGGGGATTTCCATGAGTGGTTCCGACTCATCTATTATTTCAAGCCTTCCCGTTTCTCCTCGGGTTAGCGAGTTGTACAAGCAGGTGATGGATCTCTACGCTAACGCTCATATTTCCGAAGTGTTCGGCATGGGTGCTTCGGAAAACACCATCGTGTTTATCAGGGATTCTGTCTCGACCAATCACGCACTGTGGTTCTATCGTTTCTCCCACTCTAAACTGCCTTTAATCGAAATCATCGACCAGGGCAGAACGTTAGTACGGCGTGTTGACGAAACTGTATTGAGCGAGGACAGATTGGTGATGGAGTTGCAAGTGCTGCTCCCAGCAATTATCTTCAGGCGAGATCAGGCGTCGATCGCCGAAACCGGGCTGCCTTACGAAATCGCGATGGGTCTCAAAGATCCTCCCGAAGCGACCAACCGTCGTAAACCCTATACACGCACTCAAAGGTAAGAATTATGGAAAGCATGGTAATGAAGTTGTTCCGTCAATTGATCGAACTGGGCGTCTTCGGTAAGTCGTGGGTTCCCATCCTCAGCAAGAAGTACCTGATTGGCGTCCAGCGGTTTGAGTTGACCGTGAGTCGTAATGACGGTCCCGGCGTGATTGGTGTTCACAAGTCTTTCGATTGCACCCACCTGGTCACCCTCAACACAGACGGCAGCACTGTGTGGGGTAATGTTGAAACGTTCGGTGAACACGAGCTGGAACAAGTTCTTCAAGCTTTGATCGACGTCTACCCTCCAGAACTGAACGAACTGGGTCAGCTGGGCTTCTCCTCCATGCAGTGGCCTAACCTGCCTAAGCTGTTGGAGAAACTGGACACCCTGAGCGCCCGTGAGGCGTTTACCGCGTTGGCCGAGAAAGGGTTGTTCTTAGTTAATCAGTTCCCGATGATTACCGATGACAAACAGTTCGCTGTTTTCTTCAATAAGACTCCCCAGATGATTTCGATCTGCAAGAATGACGGGGACATCAGTCAGCACACTGTCCCTGGGTTGCTGGGGGAAATTGGCAAATTCACCCGCGTCTGCCACCTACGCAGTGGGACCATTGTCTGGTCGCATGAAGGCTACGGAATCAAGCACGTCGAAGATGTCCTCAACGAGTTGCATACCAAGTTCGTCGCGTCTCAGCAGGTCGATCCTCTGAAATTCGGAATGGGTGAGGAAGACCACGAGAACGACAAGGGGTACGTGCACTACGAAAAAGGCACTGCCATCTTCGGACTCATGCACAACCTGAAGGCCAACGGCGTGTTTGAGAAGACTCGAGATCCTGTCTTCATCAATGATCTAGGGTCTCTGACTAACGCTGTCGCTTTCTTTTGTGCGGAAATCGATTACGTCCTCTTCTGTAATTCGTGGCCACATCACGAGTACGCAGACGGACGTGTGGAAATCGTACAGAAAGAAGGCCCAAGTCTGTTCTACGATAAACTCTTGCAAGCCCGTCTGGCTCAAGGACCTATTGTTGTAGCCCGTTACTTCAACGAGGACAAGTATGGCGAAGATACCCTCCAACGCGTCCTACAAGTGCTTGTGAACTCTTCCGCCGGCATTATGAACCCAGTGTACCCTTTGGGTCGTGGTCTCAGTCAGAAGTCCATTGAGCAGCTCTTTAAAGAACAAAGCTCTGCCTCGAAACTGGATAACCTGGGTCGTGGTTTGACTCCTGAGGCCACTCGGAAACTCTTCCGGGAACAGAACCCACACATGTTCAACCAGGAGGGTGTCGTGAAAGAGATTCCTTTCATTTCTCCCGATGAGCTGGCCAGAGATATCATGGCGGGCGCCAACATGGGGCTGAATGGTATCGGGTACTTGTTCATGATGGACGCTGAGGGTAACCCCGTTCACAGCGATGGTAGCCCGCTGTCAGTCAACGACGGTAAAGGTAATCTGTTGATGGGTGCTGACGCCATGGCTTTCATGCAGAAACGTATTCAAAAGGGCCTGAGTCCGGAACCGGATAACGATACGGTAAACGAAGGGCAACGAGCCGAATACATCGCCAAGCTCCGCAAAGACCTACCTGACCTGGTGAACGAAGATGGGTCATGGGATTTAATGGCGATAGCGTCTAAAGCACACATGAAAACCCGGGAAAACCGTGAAGGGTACATCAACGTTCTGGAAAGTGCGTTGCGTGAGTCTTTCAAGGACGACACGAAGTACATTGCTTTCCTCAAGCGAATGATCAAGCTACAAGTTATGTCGCCGGAGGAATTCATGGAGGACTCCAAGCGTTCTGCTGAAGAACTGACGCAGATGTATCCCACTACGACTCAGGTGTTTGAACCCGGCGCTACGATCTTCTCCTCTATCACCCCAGGGGTAAAACCACCTTTGTACGTTCCACACCCTGACGAACCAAGTCCCTTTGGTCCTGATCAGGAGAACTACGTGGATAACCCATGGGTCGTTTGGAAGAATGACCAGGAGGGTTACGATGCACAGCATCAAGGCTCGAGTGTCCTCCTGCGTAAAGCGTTAATCGAACAACTGAAGGCGGAGCGCTATCGCTCTCAGGTTGATCGAGAAAGTGCTCCCTTCGAAATGCTAACCGGTTCTGGTAAGCTCTCACTGGGGTATGTAATCCATATACGTTACAGCCGTCGGATGGAGTGGGAAGAAGCCCACCGTTTCGGTTTGCAGAAGATCGAACAATTTAATCAATCCCGTTAATAAGGATAACCCATGCTACTCAAGACCATTGCCAAAAACTCCGAGTTCACCTACGGCGTTCACAAGGACGTATTGGCTGAAGTCGTCGCCGACAACGCGTTCACCTTGTTGCCGCAGGACAAGTTGCTGCATGCCTTGAAACACCTCGACACCGGCGTCATGGGTTCGGTCCGCGCGCTGAACCATCTGAAAGAACTGCTGCGCCAAGCAATCGCCTACGGCCTGACCTACAAGGTTGAAGTTGTTGAAGGCGGTCGTATCCGTCTGGTGTTCGCGGTCTACAAGCGTAACAAGACCAACAACGAAGGTCGCCTGTCGTCCAAACTGTCCCTGGGTGCTGGTGGTCATATCGAAGGCGATGACGTCTCGTACCACAGCCTGCAAGACAACGACGAAATCATGGTCACCAGCGCGATCGACATGCTGGAAACCATCGACGACTCGTACATCCGCGAATACGTGGAAGAAGTCCTGCTGGCAACCCGTGACGGCCTCGACCTGACTGCCGGTATCGTGGGCGCCGCTAACGCGACCGGCTTCCAGAAAGTCGGCTTCGTTATGGACAGCAAAGAAGAGCACGGTTACGTGGGTAACATCCACTTCGGCGTGGTCTACGCACTCGACGCAGGCGCAGACACCGCTGCATTCGAAATGCGTGAACCGCAAAACGAAGCGATCGCCTGGGCCAGCGCCGAAGAACTGCAAACCGACGCGATGTTCCACGATCCTGAAGTTCCGTTCGAACCGTGGTCGGCAATGATCGTTGCGCAGATCAAAGAACTGGAGGTGTACCTCCTGGACACCTTCCACAACATCGACCGCAATACCCTGACTGTCGAAGTTGATCCGGCCGATCCAGAACCAGAGCGTACTGTTGCCCTGGCTCGACAAGCGTTCAATGAAGCCCAAGCGATTGACATTCGTCAACAACTCGAAACCATCGCCAAAGAAGCATGGGCGACTGTCACCGCCGATACTTCCCTGGACGTGGCGGGTGCCGCAAAGGCTGTTGAGAAACTGACCAACGATGTCATCCTGGAAAAGTTGGGGCAGTACATCGATAGCGGTTTCCGCGTGGACGTAACCCCGCTGGCCGGTCAGGATCAAGACGGTCACTTCTTCACGATCGACATTACCGCGACCAAGTTGTCCGGCGAAGTGGTTGAAGTGCCAACCAAGCAATACCTGGTAACTGTTGAAGCCAGCGAAGCGTAATTGCCGTTCAGTTCTCTCCCTGCTTCGGTGGGGAGGGGATTGTTCTTTATTTTTGCAAGAGGGAAAAGGATGACAACGGTAAACATCGCATTCAGTGGTGGTGTGGAGTCGGTTTATTTGTTGCAGCTTGCTTTAGAACGTGGGTTTAACGTTAACCTGTGTTTGATCAACGTACACAATGCGTTGAATAACCGGTTGGCNGAGCTCATTGCTTGCGAGAAGATTATNAAGTATTTCGAGACTCGTATTCGNGAGGATCAGGAATACCTTCCTAANACTTCGTGGAAATACGCGGGTCAGATCAAGGACATCATCCACGTGGCGGTGTGCCCTTGGGTGCCTAGTCAAAACGACAATCGTTCTCCCGCTACATTTGAGGTCACTCAGCAGTTTTCAACCATCCTGGGGATGATGTACTGTCGCCGCGAATATCTCGACCGTTTCATTGCCACCTGCTGGATCGGTTGGATCAAACAGGACGCTTCGGAATTCAGTTGTGATGAACACGATCACTCTGAAGAAGATTATGGCGCTCTGCTACGGCTTCCACAGGTAATTGGTCCTCTGAGCAACGCAGACAATATCGGCGTACAGTTCCGCGCTCCGCTCTGGGAAATGGACAAGCTCGACATTTACAACTCCCTGGAGGAAGGACTAAAGGAACTGTTGATCCCTAACGGTTCTGGCTGTGTTAACTCTAAAGAGGGGACCGTTACTCACACTCCTTATTCAGGGAAGATGGATGAGTGGAGAAGGGCCGGGATTCCCACTGATAAGGAGTACGTCTACGATTACACACAAGCTAGCTGGATGACACGTTACGTATGCGGGTCGTTACTGCCGGCTGATGTTGAGATTGAAGACACCCCAGCCACCCGCGAAATGCTTTGCACTCTTTCTCCTTTCTTCAGTAAAGGTCGCACCGTTATTCGACCCAACGACCATTATTCGATCAAGCGAGAAATCAAAAATCTGGTGCATGATCTTATTAGAACCTGTCAGGCGATGACTCATATGCCGACAAAAGAAGAACTCGACAAAGCTAAAAGGAAAGAACGTGAAGAAGGGTCTACTGTTAGTAGTTGATGGTCTTGATGGGGCAGGTAAGACAGGCGCGGTTACTCGTGTCAGTCATTGGTTTACACAATCTAAAGTCCCCCACATTGTTACGCGTGAACCCGGCGGCACAGAGTTTGCTGAATTCATTCGCCTGGGTTTGCGTCACGGCTTTGAAGGCGTCAACGAGGATATTGATCCCGTCGCTGCTATGCTCCTGTTTAACGTGGCTCGTGTTCAACATGTTGCCAAGGTTATCCGTCCCGCACTTGAAGCAGGCAAGGTTGTTCTGTGTGATCGCTTCTTCGACACCACTCTCGCTTATCAAGGCGGTGGTTTCGGTATGGACCTCGCTATGTTGCAGGGTGTCCACCAGTTGGCGATCGGGATGTACCCTGACATCACGCTGCTAATGGACGGCCCTCCTGAGGTCTTCCTGGGGCGCATGCAGCACGAAGAGCGTGATGAGGTGAACAAGTACGACAAGCTCGGGCTACCGTTCTATGAGCGAGCTCGTGAGGTCTACCTGGACCAGGCTAAGACATATCCCGAGGCGTACGTTGTTGTAGACGCTAACCAACCGCGTGAGCAAGTGTTCGCGCAAATGCTCCCTACTCTGATGAAGATCAAGAACCTCATGATCCCACGACCGACAACCTAATTCGAGTTACCGCACATGAAACTGTACCATTATTCCGATTCCCAGTATGACGTTCTTCTCACTCGACGCGCATCTGGGGCTCCACCTTTGGAGGGTGTTAAAGTATCCGAAGATTACATGGACCACATTTCTTTCTTCTTTGACCCGATTCCGTCAAAGCTCATGCCGGAGGTGTTCAGTAAGGGCCATCCCTTCTGGTACTCCGGCCATCGCATTTACGAACACATTATCGAAGTCAACGAGTTGGACGACCTCATCCGTTTCGAGGTGGTGGAAAGTCTGAAGAAGACTGCGTTGCTCGATAAGTTCTCAGAAGACAACGACTGGACGTCTGACGATCCTAAGTTGTTGAAGGAATGGAACATCCTCATTGCCCGTGAAAGCGAACGATGGGGTGAAGTGGGTGATACCCGGACCCGTCTTAAAGCACAGATCCGTAAAAACACCGGGATCACCGCCGCCTGCTATGTTGCCGCCAGTGCACGTGAGGACTTCCAGGATGGCTACAACAAGTATGCTGCTAATGTTCCTCATCTCATGCTGTATCCTAAAGACGGCAAAGTCGTGGTTAGGGAAGTTAATGAGCTGAAGATCGGCAGCGACTACCGCAAGAAAGTTTAAGGAGATTCGTTATGAGCAATGATGTTGTGATTGATCCGAAGGTGTTGGAAGGATTGGGTCGTCGTCATGAGACTGTTCCTCCTGAGCGTCCGTCTTACCTGACCAAGTCTCAGGGCATCATCAAGCCGAACGAACCGCCTAAGCATTTCGAATTCGGCGTTGATTTGAAAGTACCCAAGAACTAACCCGTACTACTCCCCGGTGGCTTCGGCTGCTGGGGAGTAGGGTTATGTTTGATTTAACTTACATTAAGTTTCAGGTCTATATTACCAGTACAGTTAGTAATACAAATAACTTTTAGGAGTAGTCCAAATGAAAGCACTCACTCTCGTCGGTCTCGCTTTGGTTATCGTTGGGGTTTGTGTGGTCTGCTCCGGTAACAACTCCGGCACCAGTTCGCAATACATCTCTAACGGTATCGGTAACGCACTGACCGTTCGCTAATAAACTTCCTGCCCCTGATGAACAAGGACTTGAATCATGACTACTGAAAACAATCTGACCGCTGAACAAGAAGTTGCTGCTTGGGCTGCAATGTCTCCCGAAGAAAAGGCCGCCGCTTCCAAAGAACTGTTGTGCAGGATCCTGCGCGCTAGCCCGCCTGAAAATGTTGAGGCTATTCTGAAAGATGTCCCTCTGGAAACCAGTAAGGAAATCCTGAAGGGTATGTGCGAGGAACTGACTGGAAAGCCATTTCCTTCTTCTCCGTTTCCAACAGTCAGCGGCGATCTGGTGATGGACCTGGTAAAGAACGTCGGCGGTCCTGGTTTCAATAAGGCCTTCACTGCTTACCACGGCGCTTTCACCGAAGCCGCTGAAGAAACCACCCAGTACCCAATGACCCAACGGTCCAAAGACACCTACGCCAAGTGCATTGCCGAGAAGGGTCTGATCTTCAATGACCACGGCGCTACCGGCACCCGCATCCAACTCTGGGGTCTGGCGACTCTGGACAAGGGTGAGAAGCAACTGGTGGTAGCCCTGATCGATAGCCGTGCTTTCTCGATCAACCCAGTTGCCCTGCATCGCGGCGAACCACATCTTCTCAGTGGATCAGCCGGCGGCGTGATTGAGCTGGAAGGTCGTCCAATGATGGACGCTGTGGCTCAGTACAACAAAGAGCAAGAAGCGTGCTCGTGGTCTAACGGCACGCTGAACAACGTTGTTCAGTTCTAACCTAACCTTACACTCTTACACAGGAACGAATGCAATGATCTCTGATAAAACCATGCAACAACTGCTGGATGATGCACAAGAGCTGCACGCCAACTTCACCACGATCCTGACCAAGATCCTGGACTTCACACCGGTTCAAGACAACTGGTTCGACATGTTCGGGCAACCAACTCACGTCACCAGTCATCCACTGGAGGTCGGCACCGTCGCCAAGGCTGAACTGTCCAGCGGTTCCCGCATGGTTATTGTCGGTACGCCGGTGGGCTGCGTGGCTGTTCTGGAACATCCGCCTGTTGAAGGCGGGTTGTTCGCTCTGGAAGTAATCGCCCCGAACTCGGTTGCTTTCATGGTGGAACCACACCGTTCCACGACGTTCGAAGTACTGGAGCGTATCGTTGACTGGAACAACCTCGACCGCAACATCGGCGCGCGTCTGGCGCACCTGGAAAAGGTCATGCAAGTTCACCGTCGCGTGAAGACCCGGGTCGAGGAGCGTTTGGAAGAAGCCGAATTCCTGCCAAGCACCAACACCAACGGCGGCCAAGGCCTGCTCAACGATCTACCTGCGATCCTGCAAGCACAGCGTGGGCGCTATTCAGTAGTTGAAGAACACGAACACCGTCTGTATGCACACCTGACCGGCTATCAACCTAAGTAAATGAATAACCTCCGTACCCACTGCGGGTACGGAGGTTATTACTCGTTTATTTGTTTCGTCTAAAATTAACTTACATTCGATCTCAGACCTATATCACTGGGGTAGTTAAGCAATAACAAATCTTTCTAATCAGGAGATAAGAAAATGGAATACAAGACTGAAGTTGGCTTCATTAGGCGTGGCGAAGAAGCTGACCAGTGGCTGATCGACGAGTCCAAAAAGGACCGTTGGTTGGGCGACGTCAGTTCTTGGATTCGTCACTTCCACGAGCTGTATGTGTTCGTAAAAGGTGGCAAGGCCGTTGGCTTTGTTATCCCGCGTCAAGACCCCGATGGCTTCTGGCGGACTGGTGCTGTTTACATCACCCCGTCGGAACGTACCTTTGGTTCGGTTAAGAAACTGACTGGTGATTTCTTCCAGCACAAGAAAGCTTTCAACTTTGGCATTGAGTTTGCACAACAAGGAGTGGCAGCATGAAGTATGTAACAGGTCTGTTCGTATTGATGTCGTTGGTACTGGGTAGCGTCACCGCGCAAGCAGCCAGTAATGAAGTGATCTTCATCTGTGATCTCCCAAGTGGTAATCACGTGATGCTTGAGCGTAACCCAGTAACCGACGTGTTCACCTTGAGTTACGGTCAAGACCTGGATATCCCCACTATCACCATAATGAAGCGGGGTAATAACTTGGGCACTTCCCTACAGCAGTCAGGTGAGGAAGGCATTCTCAATCGTGAAGTTTATGTTACGGATGGGAAGAAGTTCTACAACATCGGGTACACCGATCAACGCGGTATCAAGAAAGGTATCTTCCAGATCATGGAAGACGGGACTGAAGTGTCGTATGAAGCATGCGAACCCAAGTCCCTGCGCACCAAGTTTGACGATTACGAGTTGTTCACCAATCTGACTGTTGTGGATTAAGTGGTTGGGGCGGTTTCGCCCCACACCCTTTTCCTTGTTTATTTTTTTTGTGCCAGGAGATTCACCATGCCCCTTACCAGTAGCGATCGGAAGGATTTCGATGCGTTCTCGGAGCTGTTGTCTATCGTCGGGCCTTACCTTCCGATGAACTTCATCATCGCGGTGTTTCAACAACTGCGTAAAGCCCAGCAGAGTGATTATGACCACCATTTCCTAGTCAATGCTATAAGGCTTGCCCGCCGTTTATCAGCGCAGCAAGAATTGACCATGGATGAGTTGGCGATCACCTATGCGATTATTCTCCTGATGGAAACCGGTCATGAGTACTCTGACGACTTCCCTTACGAGGTATCGCCTGGGCTGGCTTATCCTTTATTGAAGGATCATGCTCCCGGTTTCTTTAACCGAGTGGACATCCGCTTTATCAGTCGTAGCTGCCGACCGGTGTATCCACACAGCATTCGGCCTTCAGAACGCACCCGCATTCAAATCCTGGTGCATAACGTTCGGAACTTAACCGACGTGGTGTACCCAAATCCAGCCAAGCTGGTAACGATCTTTGTCAAAGCGAACAAAGACCCAAGTGCTGCTGACCGTGACGAGGGCATCGATATCGAAGCCTGGGTTGATAGTCTGGCGGTTAAATTCACTGAGCGGTACGGTTACAACGGCACTATCTGGAATGCTGTCTCCCAGAGTGCCAAGGAGGTGTACGGGGAAGAGATACATCGCTTCCATGTGATTGCTGAAAACAAGGAACTAATAAAAAACCTAATCCATCAAAACGCTAAGCACATATTCGCTTAGGAGGCCCATATGTCCAAAACAACGTACGATATCGCAATGAACCTGGCACTGTTGATCATTTATGCGGTGCTTATCATTCTGGTCATCCAACGTGTTATGGAAGGTCGAGGGTTCTCTTACCTCGTCGAAAGGACTCCAACCGGTATGGTCTTCACCTACAAGCTGGGTATCTATGCCGGTTGTGTAAGGATCACACGTGACAATGCTCTGGAGTATCCCAATGTCGTGCGCAAGGCCGATGGTTGGGAAATCGTATTTCCAGGGTGGTACACTGACAAACAGGTGTACCGATTCATCATGAAGACTGAGCCCCGCCACGGCAAGAATCAGTCCCACGCAAAAGACCTGGAGATATTCAGGCAGGTGGTGTTGATGAATAATTACTCTCTTACTTGTATTCGGGGTGTCTTGTTTACGGAGGACCGTAGAAAGTCTTCTAGAACCTGACGGCTTTTGCAGAGCAAACAGAAATACCCCCTACCCCATGCCTCCATAAGGGGCATGGGGTAGGGGTCTATTCCGATCTTGCTACTTAACCGAGGTACGGAGTAGTGCTGGTCACGGTAGCTTTCTGAGTCGTCATACGCTCGATGGTACCAGCGTTGGTGAGCGACTCCAGCTTCGAAGTACGAGACTTGAAGCCTTCGGGTGCGTCGATAGCATCCGGGTTGTACATCGGCAGCAGCGCCAGCAGGGAACGAGCAATCTGCTTAACAGCCAGAGTGTCGAACTCGATGACACCAGTGAACTCCATCTGAATGGTGCGGATGGTGTTCTCTTCTGCCTTGTTGCGCTTCAGTTCGATTGGCACGGTACCGTTAGGCATCATACCAACGTTGATCGCGGCGTGAGCCACGTCGCGCATGTTGCGGGTTGGTTCGAAGTAGCATGCCGCAGCCGATACTTCGTCCAACAGCATGTCACCCGGATCGTCGAGGATCACCAACTTGGCGTTCATGATCTCAGGGTCCATGACACCCCACTGACCCCAGATCTTCAGCATCTTGGTGAACGACTCACCTTCGACGTCGATGACGGTGTGGGTCACGCTACCCAAGCTGCGGGTGGCGCCGGTCGGGATGGACATGACGTGGCCAGTCCATTCCATACGCCCGAAGGCGTGTTCGGTGCGGTCCTGGATACCTTCGAAGGACTGCGAACGGTTCTCGAAGAACGCCTTGCACAGAGCATGCAGACGGTCACCACCTGGAAGGCGGGAGAACATCGCCGGCGTGCTGAGCATGATGCACCAGCTTTGCTGCGACACGTGAGGCTGAGCACTGATGTACTCGAAGACGTTACCGGCCCAGCCATACATGCCGCCAGATTCGGCGTTGATGACGGGGCGCTTGCTGGTATCCATCGCTTGTACGAAGGCATCGCTCTGGGAAAGCAGCGTGTTCGCATCGCGATGTGGGTAGTTACTCGTTGCCATAGATCACCTCTTAGGAAGCAACTGCATCTTGTTCGTTGTAGGCGTACAGATCCAGGTTCATCATGTACTTGCCCTTGTTGAAGTACGCGTTAACAACCGCGTTCATCACCGCACGACCACCAGGAGCAGTTTCGTCGTAGGAGGTTACAACAGTGATGTTCTTCACCAGGCCGCCCAGGCGATCACGCAGTTTGCGTTCGCCACCGTCTTTCACCAGCGCCGCGTAGTTCGCCGCCGAGATCGAGGTGTCACCGCAAACGGTGTTCCACTCGTCCTGCATGATCTTTTCAGCGCAGACGCACAGGAACGCAGTAACCGCATCTTTCAACACGGAGTCCGCGTTGTTGTAGACGGTGACCAGCGCAGGACGGAACAACTGCTCGACGTCGTACGGACGCAGAGTGATGGAACCGTTCTCGAAGTTATCGTTGCCAACTTCGTCTTCTTCGAACTCGATGTTCGGAGAGTGCATGGTGCGCAGGATACGGTTGTCGCCGTGGTCAGGCGAGGCCGACGCAACGATGATGCCGCTGTTGTTACCGGCGAAGAGCGCGAACGCGTACGCCAGGTCGAGGTTACCGGAGAAGTAATCGCCAGTGACTTCGTTGATCAGCTTGGCTTCGATCAGGTTGATCGACGCGCGAACGGTCGGAGTACCCCACTGTTCCGATTCCGGAGTCAGGCGCAGAGAAGCCACCAGAGCTGCCGCACGGGAGTAGATGGTGCCGAGGTCGTTCACCTGACCAGGAGTCCAGACAGTGGCGTCTTCGAAAACGAACACGTCTTTGCGCTGACCCAACAGCTGAGCAGCGATGTCCTTCACTTCCTTGCTGTAACCCACGTCCCAGAAAACCGACTGGCGGTTACGGGTATAGTTCTTGATCTCGGACCCATTGACATAAGTCTGGAGGTCGTCGGCCATCAGCTTGTTGGTGATCTCCCACGCCTGACCATTGGTCAGAGGGAACTTGACGTTGGCCAGCAGGCCAAACGGATCGTTCGGCACCACTTCGGTGACGTAGTCCGGGATCGAACCGTCAGCCAAGTAGAACGGGTTCACGCCGTATTGCGCCTTCACCGCGCCGCTCAGATCCCAGAGGGTAGCGTCGTCGGTTTGGATCGCGAAGTACGGAGCACCAACGTGGTTGGTAGCGGTGAACGGGTTCATCTGCTGGTACGGACGCTGACCCACTTCCACCAGGCTATCGTTGACGTCTTTCTCAACGATGTACATCAGCTGGCAAACAGTGTCGATTTCTTCAGCGTAGACGAAAACGTCTTTGAACGGTGCCGGAGTCGGCACGACCTTGCGGTTGGCGTTGGTCTTGGTGAAAGCACCAACAGCACGCTTCAGGCTGTACTGCACGCCGTCGGCTTCAGCCGGGAACAAGGTGAACTGTGCGGTTTCTTTCTTGGCATCGGTCTTCGCGTAGGTACGCGCGCCGTTGGCCGAGTCGGAGAACATGCGCATGTCGAACGGGAACACGCCGGTCGAACGAACGAAAGCCGAGATCGACTTCCAGCTCAGCGGGGTGTTGCTTACGCCGAGGTTCACGCCACCGTTGTTATAAGCATCGCCCACGCCAGCAGGCAGCTCGAACATCGGATAAACTTGTGTTTCAGGAACAGCTGGAGTTTCGCCGTCAGCCGGGGTACCCGGAATGGTGCGGTGCTCGAGCTTGCCGAATGCTTTGGTAGCGGCGGCCGGATCGGGACGCAGAACTACTTTCAGACCCTGGTAGGTCTTGCCCACTACAGGGATTTTCAGGCCGGTAGCAGGATCACGTTTGAACTGACCCGACAGGTCACGCTCGTAGTCCTGAACTTCTACCTGCTGAACGAAAGCGGAGATCGCGACGCGAGACACCACGTTGTTGGCAGACAGACGACGAACGCCGATCACGGACTGTGCACCACGGCCCAACTGTTGGATCAACAGCGACGTTGGGTTGTAGTAAGGAGTCTTGTGGTCAAGCACATCGCCGAACATCTGGACGAAATCTTTGGTGCTGATCCACTGCGTGCCTTTCTCAGCTGCCAGTTCACCTTTCGGTGTGACAATCGAGATGACCGGCGCATGCAGCGGGTATACAGGATAGGCAACAGCGTAGTCGGGGATGGAGTTATCCTTGATCCCCCGGTTGTTGACTTTCCCCGGAACAATTTGGTTAAAGATGGTCATGGAGAACCTCGTAAGTGTACTGGAGCAATCGTATGCAACCCACTATAGGGCCGTACAGTGCGTATACATCTGGCACATAACATGTTATTTTCGAGGACACCCTATGCTTATCAATGCTTACGACACTACGGTCGGTCAACCATTTCGCGTTAAGGACGATGTAGCGGGCATCATTAAGACCCTGCACATGTCGCGCAACCTGACCCAGACCAAAAAGAAAGGTGTCTTCTGCTTGACCCAAGAGACTGAGTTGAAGATCCCTATCTTCGCCTTTCCGATCACCATGCAAAGCCACACCCGCGAGATGATCACTGTCTATGACGAGCGTTCGTACCGCAACAAAAGCAACCAGGTAACTCACCCCAACGAGATCACCATCAGCCGTCTGGCGGCCTTCCTTCAACAAGACGTCGCGGAAGGTGTTCTGACCCCGCTGAAGAATGGACGTCTGTTGGCCACCAAAGGTTTCTCTGAGTCGGTCTCCACTCTGTTGGTGCGTAACGGCGGACTGGACAAGAACGAGGCGCTTACCCTCAAGGTGTTGCTGGCGTACTACTTCCTGTCGCTTCAGGAAAGCAATACTGATGACGTGGTGTTCATCGGTGTTAACGTTATCCGCAGTCTCTACGGTACCGAGAAAGACTACATCCTCGGTGTTGTGGAAGAGCTGCCGCAGATGGCGAACCTGACGGACCTGCTCAAAGCTATCCACAGTAATCCAATCCTCTTCAAGTTGAAGTACCTGACACTGAAGGAACTGATTGCTAACGTGGGTTCGATTTCGTTCGCTGCGTTGGGTCCGAAGATTGTTTCGGCTGCGGCTGAAGCTCCTTGCCTGTTTACCGCTTTGGTTTACGGTGTAGTGAAGTTCTCGGTGTACAACCGTCTTCCTCTGGGCGTCGCGTTGGACCCAAAAGCTGTCAAGGAGACGGTTAACGCCTTCCGCAACAACATCGAATACACTTACGACCTCAATGGGTAAGGATTATGACGACGACCGTTTACGACAGTAATAACCCGGTTGTTCAGTACGTTGAAAACAACCTGTGGGGTAACCCCGAAGAGAACAGCCAGTATCAGGTGAAGCTGGTTCGTGTTACAGACGATTACGGCGTCGCCATGAACTACAACTACATGGGGAAGTGGCGGGCATTGCCTAAGCCGAATACTTTCTACCATGTGTTTACCGCTGGTGGTCTGCATCCGGGGTTCTGGAACTTCCGCAACAACGTGCTGTACCGCAACCCGTTGGACCGTTGGGTGAACTTGGGTGCGCTGTGTAAAGTTCGGGGCATGCAGCTCGACTTGTACAACACCCGGGGTTTCCAATACAGCCGTTCGCATTGCTGGGTGATGATTACCTACGACGGCTTGGTATTGATCGCGTTGCAGAAGCTGAAGTCATACCCTGTTCCTAAGGTGGATGATTTCTACTTCCGTTGCTTCACGCCAAGTATCCCGGTGGACTACGGTGACCTGGCGTTGTCGGACGAGCACAACCCGTACACCTACGAAACCATGACGTACGAGTCATCCCAGGAGATGGCGGTCTTCACAGCGCGCTACAGCCTCTTTAAAGGCAAGCCTGGGTTCACTGGCACCTACCACAACGGTGCGTACTTCGATGGGGCTCCTAACGCCATTCCCGGGCTTCAGATCGGGGACACGGTGGAGATCTGGCACGACCCAACAGTTATCCGGGTTGAACGCTACAACTACAAGGATCTGAAGGACTTCTACTCCGAACTGGACGCGAAGCGCAAACTGATCCTCCACCCACCGAAGATCAAAGACGACTTCACCATTCGTTACTTCGATGACAACGACTACTACTTGCTGGGTCCAAAGAAGAAGGGGTTGTACGTTCATCGGAACAGCGAGACCACGATCCGTCAGTTGACCCACGTTGATGTGGCAATCGCTGATGATGTCATTCAGAACGCAAGCACCTACTTACCTGATCTGGCAGTTGTCCAGGACATCCGGGTGATGGTGCTGGTTCGCAAGACCGGCTGGGAATACCAGTGGCCGAATGAGCATCAACGCATCAAGTACCTCTATCGTTTCGACGACCTGGGGATTGTGCGGGCGATGACGGGTGATCGGGCTACCGTTCCTGAGTGGTCGGCGAATGGTCTGGAAAGCGGCACGGTGATGAGCCTGACCCGCAGTCAGTATCCAGCGGTGAAACGTGAGAACGCTTCTCTGGCTTTGGGTTACAACGCGGCGACCCGTGTGGTCAGCGAAACCCCAGTGCGGGTCGAGTTTGTGGAAGGTGGTCGGGGTGTGATTGTCCCGAATACTTATCGCAAGTCTTTCTCGGCGTGGGAATACGACGCTAACGGCCAATTGCTGGAAGTGCATAACCGGCAGAACCAGATCTACTACAGTCCGTTCAATCCGCTGTGCACCATGGTGGAGTTCGTACTGGGTCAGGCTAAGCGCTCGCTGGACTACACAGTGACGAAGGACGATTACGTTCTGGATCCTGAGTACGACTTCCGGGTGTATAAACAAGCCTGGAACGTGGACCTGGAAGAGTTGGTGGGTCCAATCGTGGACATCACTGGCGACGACACGTTCTACACGCTGGTGGACGGGACGATTCATTGGACGGGTCTGGACAAAGTGAACTATCGGGGCATTGTCCTGCGGAACACGGCGTGCTTGGCGTACACCTTTGAACTCGACCACATCGACCACAGTCTGTCGTTTGCGTTGACTGAAATCTACGAAGACGGCGGTTTGATCTTCCCGATTGCGTTTGCCCAGGTAGACGTGTGGGTTAACAAGCACCCGCTGGTCGATCATGTCGATTGGTTGTACAAGGACGGTTACTGCTACATCATCAACAAGGAATTCCTGGTTGAGGGTCCGCAGGAGATCACGGTGCGAGCCCATGGGTTCCACAGCGACATGGAGAACCCCAAGTTTGAAACCGAATTGGGATTTGTGGAAGGTGGTGTCATTGGTCGCTTTGGTCGTTATAACCTGCGCAGTGATCGAGTCACTCGTACGGTTATCAATGGAGCCCTATATCCCACCGATGAGGTTCCTCGTGCCGAAAGAGAAGTACCAGACGATCTCTGGGACCACCTCAACGGCAAGCCCTACATGGTGAAACACGTGTACTGCCCGATTAAGTTCGTCGAGCCGTATTACAACTTCCCCCTGTACGACCGTAGCCGAGCGACCGATCAACGGGTCAGTGACTACATGACCGAATGGTTGCCGAAGCCACACACCAATGCTGAGGAGATCGATCCTGTTCAGCCGCCTGGTCCTGGTGTTCCGGTTATCCCCAATCTGCAAGACAAGTACCGACTGTTCAGTCCGTTGATGAACGTCTTGGTAAACGGTCTGTTGAATGGGTTGATCTTTTTGCCGCCTAAGGCAGAGGGTGACACGGTGTACACGGAACAGTCCATCCGGGAAACGGTTAACCCGTACCTGTGGTGGTTGGATACCGACCCGATTCATCTGGGCTTTGATCGTCGCTACTTCGCCATCATGCCGTACGCTAACGTAGGGAAGCTGACGGTTACTGCTAACGAGCTCTTGTTCCTGAACCAGGTTAACGAAAGCTATCTCGATTCCGTTTGTGTAATTGAAGGTCACTTCGAGGTTAACAACTATGTTCGATAAAGTGCCGAACTCTGTGGCATCCGGGGCGGTGCCGGCAACGGCCATTACCCCGCACAACACAGGGGAACGTAAAAACTTTCACTACATCGGTAACATCTTCGATCCGGACAAGCACCCGATCGACGATTTGAATAAGTACGTGGTCCCTCAGGAAAACGAACTTATCTTCGATGTGGATCAGGGGATGATTTATCGTGCGTCCCATGTGGATTGGCAAGCAACGCTGAAGACCACCCTGGTGCCTTGGCGTCTGACCAACGTGGACGAAGGTAACACCACCGAGCAAGACTGGATCTTTGGTCTGCGTGGCGGTCCTCTGCTGGGCGAGGCGCTGTTGAGCGTTGACTTCAGTGTGCGTCCTAACGCCGCTCGGGTGGATGCCACCATCATGCGTCCAGGCGCTGCGTACGCCAAACTGTGGTTGGGTAACGATACCAGTGACAACGGCAAGATCATCAGTGCGCAATACGACCAGTCCCTCAACATGCTCAACAACAAGGTTCCGGTGAAGTTGGCCGAAATCATTGACCGCACCAACGTGTCGATCATGACCACGGGTGCGTTCTCTGTGACCGAGAATGCTGAAGGTCTGCCGGACGGTACGCGTTGCTTCCTGGTGTTCTACGACGTGGGCGGTGAATTCATTCCACCCGCTCAGCCTGTGATGGTTCAGCATTGCGCTTACATGCGCGATCACCAGATCGGCACCAAGTACGTCACCGAGGTCAAACTCATCTCGCCGTGGTTCACCAACAACAGCGATCCAGATCGTCTGTTCATCCCGATCAACATTCAGTTGCTTACAGTCGAACTGCGTGCGGCGGTGTTCTACTCGGACGGTTCTTCGCAGATCTGGCCGGTCAACGGGACGAAGTTCAACTTGTGGGGTCTCGACACTCACCGTCCTACCTGGCCGGGTCAAGCCACCGAGATCACGTTGGTGTACAAGCTGGGTCCTGATGAGCAGCATTACATCGCCGACCCAGGCAGTCCGAACCACAAGAACCACACGTACTGGTTGCAAGCCAGCGACGCGATTGGGGCTTACTCGCCGAAGATCTACAGCTACCCTGCATGGGACGCTGCTTCGTTGGGTTACGTGCTGAAGCATTGGTTGTTCGACCTGGATCGCAAGACCCGGATCGACGTGACCGACCTGGTGACTCTGAACGATCAAAGCCCGCCATTCCGTCCGACTTCGTACGGCGTGACTCAGTCGATGATCTTCAACCTCAACCTCCGCGATGTGTCGACCATCTACGAGAGCGTGGTGTTCATCCAGCACACCGACATCACGTTGTACAAAGATGTCAACGGCCCAGGCAAGCGTTGGGACGTCAGCTTCTCCAACGACATGCCGTCTGTGGGTGGGAAAACCATCGTTGCCAAGAACAACGGCGCGCTCACCACCTTCAACATCTCGCAAGGTCAGCGTGACCTGGTGGATTGGATTGCCGAGCTGTACACGGCGATCAAACCAAGCTTTGACCCTCGCAATGAGGACAAGGCTCCAATCCCGACACACTTCGATCTCATGCACGTGGACGGTCGTAAATGGCGCTTCTCGGTCAACGACTACAACAAGGAGAACCCTATCAACATCGCGTTGCAGAAAGGTTCGACTTGGTTCATCAGCTGGATTCACAAAGAAGCCTCTGGTGCTGAGTTGCAGTTGGGTATGACGGGTGTTCAGGTGGAATTGGCTCCTTGATGTTATACATCAAACCAGGAGAAGTCCCATGACCTCTAGTGTTAAAGTCGCGGCCCACTGCGCAAGCAACAAAGAAGTAGTTGTGACCGTGACCAATGGCGATGCCGTTGTCGAAACTCAGATCCTGCAAGACGGTGAATCCACCGAGATCATGATCTACGACAACCGCGCTGTATCGTCGTGCGAGCGTTTGAAAGAAGAAGCAGCGAAAGTTGCTCAAGACGAGCCGGTGGATCCTGAGGTCGGGGTTCCTGCCAGTCTGCTGAAGTAACACCATCGTTCCAAACAGGCCAGGGGGTAACACCTCTGGCCTGCTTTCTTTTCTTACCGGTACCCCTATTTTTAACGAGGTGTTTATGGCTGATTTTGTCAAGGCGGAGGAACCCAATGCTGAAGGGTACGCCAAGATACTTGAGTTTGCCAAGAAATTGCAGGTTTATCTGGGAGCTCAAAACCTCCCTAAGCGGTTGACCGACGACCGACTTAACCGTGTTGATTACGAAGCCCGTACCGAAGACGAGACCTTAATGGCTCACTTCGAGGAAGACAGTCTGTTCAGTATCAAGACCGTGCGGTTCCTCAAAGACTTCTACCGTTACAAAGCCGCCCCCGATTTGAAGACTCAGAACACCAGTTTCATTCGTACCGCTGAGATCTTCCGGCAGCAAGGGATTAAGAACTACTACTTCCTGCTGCAATTGAACAACAAGCTTTTGCAAGGTGTGGATCCGTACGCGGAGGACCTCACCAACGAACAGAGGCTGATGATTGCCGAAGAGTGTCGTACAAACTTCTGGTACTTCCTCCGGGAGGTCTGCCGGTTAAAGCCTGATCAGAACTTCATGGCCAACCGGGGTAACATCAGCTTCATCTGGAATTACCTGAATCATGTGACGACTTACATGATCATGCCGAGGCAGCAGGGCAAGATGCAGCGTAACTCGAGCAAAGTCCGAGTACTTGTCAGTAAGGATGGGAACCTTACTCCGAAAGATTGTTGGAAGCGAATTGGAGATCTACGTACCGGTGACACACTGATCGACCGGTTTGGTAATACCACGAATGTGATTGGCGTGCATCCTCAGGGTGTACTGCGTCTGTACCGGGTGACCATGAGCGACGGTCGTTCGACAGACGTGGGCGCCGAGCACTTGTGGACAGTGAAGGACATGAAACGCGGCACGGCGTCGACCGAAGGGATTTGGGACGACTACACGACTGCGGATCTTCTGCCTTTACTGAAGAAGAAAGGTAAGTTCCAGATTCCACTGATCGAGGCTGAAGACTGCAAGGCTAACAAGTTTAGTCTTGATCCGTACCTGATTGGCTGGATGGTTAGTGCCAGTTTGGTGGACGGTGTGCTCGAGGGCACATCCCGTGGTGTGGACCAGGACCTGTACCTGAAAGCAGTTCTGCCGAATACCCTGGTGTTTGAGGCCGACAAGAAGGTTCGGCGTATTAAACGTCGTGACGGAAAGCCTTTCGAGTTCGATCTGTCTCTAGGACTTCCACAGCACTACCTGGAAGGGTCGATAGAAGACCGCTCAAAGCTCTTACAAGCGTTTTTCGATACACACCTAGCCGTAGGGAAGGTTTTGCGTTACAAGGCGCCTAACGCGATCATGGCGGGCCAAGTGGCTTACCTGGTGCGTGGCCTGGGTGGTACGGCACGGATTGATCTGCAAGACGTGGAGGTTACCCTCCCTGACGAGATCAAGTACTTCCGTTTCCGTGAAGAGGCTCGGGTCATTAACGTGAAGAATGAACTCTTCATCGAGAAGATCGAATTCTGCGGGGATGATGAAGCCACCTGTATCGAAGTGGACAACGAGGAGCACCTGTACATCACGGATGACTTCATCGTGACTCACAACACGGTGTCGGTGCAGGTGATTAACTTCTGGTTGACCTACATCAACGGACGAGGGTACAAGTCTCACCTCATTACGTTGAAGTCGGATAACCGGGCTCAGTTCATTGACGCCATCAAGAAGATCCGTACATGTATGCCTCCCTACTTGGTTAACCCCACGTGGCGAGATAAGGACTCGGGTAACTACCTCAACTACAAGGCCTTTGGTGATGAGTATGTCAACACACTCAACATTAACGTTCCTCAGATGGGTCGTGACGCAGCAGGTGACTTGGGACGGGGTCTTACCGTTGAGACCACCACCTACGACGAACCGGCGTACATCAGCTTCATCGAAGAGATCATCAACGGCTGTGCTCCGTCTGCACTGACCGCGATGGCCAACGCCAGGAAACAGGGTAAGCCGTACGGGATCAGTTTCATTACGACCCCTAACACGACGTTGCACCCAAGTGGCGAGTTCATGTTCGAGAAGTTGATGTCCTCGACTGAATGGCGTGAGAAGTTCTTCGACTCGTACAGCGAGAGCCATCTGCGTGAACGTCTGCTTCGTGCGTCTCCGAAGACCACCACCAGCCCCTCGATTGCCATGGTCTACAACTACATGCAATTGGGCAAGGACAAGGACTGGGTCAAGGAAACGATCGACTTGCTCAACCTCAGCCTTGCTAAGGCCAAGATCGACTTGCTTCTCATGTGGGTGGAGGATGGTGAGAACCGTCTCTTCGATGACATCACGCGGGAAGCGATCAACGGCTGTAAGCGGGAAGTGATCTGGAGCAAGGAGTACAAGGACAGTGGTCTCTTCATGGACTTCTTCTGCACCCAGCAAGAACTCATTGCCATGGGCAAGAAGGAATACAACGACTACTTCCTGATCGGTGTGGATACGTCCTCGGCTATCAACAAGGACGCCTGTACCATCATCATTCGAAGCATGCGTACCGGTAAGGTGGTTGGGGTGGGTCGTTATCCATTGGCGTTCCTGGATGACGTGACGGCGATTATCGTGGACTTGTTGCAGGTACTGAACAACAGTCTGTTGGTGATTGAACGGAACTACGCTCACCACATGATCGACAACCTGCTGATCATGCTGCCAGCCAAAGGCATGGATCCATTCACTCGTATCTTCAACCAGGTCTACCAGGACACGGTTCAGTACGAGAAAGAGTACAAGGAAGTACAAGCCACGAAGTTTGCGTATCGTTACAAAGACTTCTACCTGAAATACAAACAGTACTTCGGGTTCAACACCACCTCCAGATCGCGTGAGATCCTTTACGGGCTGATTCAGGAAGCGGTGGGCATGACGGCCTATGGTCTGAACTACGACAAGCTAGCGGACGAGCTGATCAACCTGCGGACTAAGGGCGATCGGATTGACCACGATGCGAAGCGTCACGATGACTTGGTAATTGGTTGGCTGTTGACGTACTGGTTCATCAAGTTGGGGGCGAACAAGTCTCTGTACGGTATCCAAGCGGGCATTGCCTTAACGGACACCAAGAACTTGCTGAACGAGGGCGGGTCACGGAAAGGTCCAGAGATGGAGCCTCATGTGGTTCAGTTCATGGACAAGATCAAGTCGAAAGTAGAAGGGTTGACGAAAGAACTCCTGGACACCAACGACAACATCCTGGCCATGCGTCTGGAAGCCGAGATTCGGAAGCTCAGCAAAGTGTTGCCGCCTGAACAGTCTCGTCTGATGACCGTCGATAGCTTGTTGGAGCAAGCGAAGTTCGAACGCAGTAAACGCATCCTGCAATTGAAACGCGCAGCCTAAGCGGACATAACCCCCTTACCCTGTCCCCGTAATGGAGGCAGGGTAAGGGGTATGTTTGCATCAATGCGAAACCAAGAACGGAACCATGTCAGACCAACGAGAGCCTTTCCACTTCCCGACCAACTCACCCCCATTACGCGCTTTATCAAAAGCACCACGCGCAATGTTTGGATCGAGATAGAAGCGATAGTTCTCATTGCTGAAATCAATCACATCGGGATGGGGAACCTGACTGGTAAGCGGAACAATCAACCAGGCGGGTGTAGGGTTCATCGGTACTTCTAGCAATGCAAGGCCGTTGTCACGCTCGATAGTTTTAAGAGTGGTTAGGCTCATACGGATTCCTTAAGGGAACATTGCGCTGATCTTGCTCATGCAACCGTGGCTTGGGTCGTAGTTAACCAACTTCAAGCCTGCCATGCTGGCCGCCAAACGACCGACTCGCTTGTAGTACCCGCGGCTGGTGTTCGGAGAAGCCATGCGATCCTTCACGTAGATCGAACCCAGAGGGTAGGCGTGTCCGCCGATGCTTTGCAGCAACTCCTGGTTCTCTTTGAGGATGTCATGGAACTCCATGGTCCGACAGTAACGCACGTCGTCCAATACCCCACCGATGTAGATCACCTTCTCCCCACGATCAACTGCCGGAAGGATAACCTGTTTAATCAAAGCCTTGCGTTGTTCCAGGATAATAGACAGCGCCCGTACAGAACGGATGTTGGTTTTCTGGATCTCCGCAAACATCGCCTGACCACGCTCAGTCTCCGACATGAAGTCCTTAACGATCAGGACTCGACGATCAAAGTTGATGTGGAGCTTGGCTTTGATGTCGTAGGCTGCCGAAGTAGCGCAATCCAGACTTGAACCGTTGATTAAAACGTACGACATGCAGCATTCCTTTTGCTCAATGGGTGATGGTCAACTCACTGATGATGCATTCGGACCCGTCATACGGCAACGTGTTCTCGGTGTAGTCGACCTGGTTGTACACACCGCCGTGGAACTGCAACAACTGATCACGCCAAGACGTGTCCATCCACAGGCTTTTGCTGATGGTCTCGGTCCCCGGCACCAGAACGTTCACCGAGATGTAACCGGTGTGGGTGACGCCAATGCTGAGCTTGAACCTGGTGCCCAGCGGAACGTTCGGGTGAAGAACCGAATTAACGATCTCCGGGTTATCGAAGCTGGTGCGGAATCCCAGGGTGATCTTACCCTTGTTCCAGAACACCTTCAGCGGAGGGGTGGTCGCATCCTTGACGTGGATCTGGCCAATCACCACTTTAAGCGCGGAGTTGACCTTGTTCACCACCATCTCCTGACGACTCCAGTGCTTGGCCGCACTCGTCATGTACCAGTAATCGTCTTCCTTCCATTCGCAACGGGTGCGCTTGGTGGACTTACTGGAGGCGCCTTTAGTCGGGGCGCTGAGCCACAGCCCGCCGTCAAGCAACTGACGGATAACCTCGGGGCAACGGACCAAGGCCTCAGGACCAGGAAGTTCCAGGGCTACCGGGTTCGTGTCAGAAACCGGTAGCGGTGTAGCAATGCGGAGAGAGCTGATATCGACTGTCATGGTTAGGCAGCTTGTTCGATGGCTGGTGCAACAACTTTCGGCGCAATGTAGTTCTTCGCCAGGAAGATCTTCATGTCACCTTCATCACGGCCGTTGAAGTTGGTGGTCAACGTTTCCATGGTGGCGTTGTTCTCGGTCAGCTCACGGAATGCCGAACGGGAGATCACCGAACTCAGGTAGTAGCGACGCTTGTTGTCAGCCTTACGGATCAGGACATAAGTCATGGTTTCCGAGGCTTCTTTGCCGCTGCCGTGTTGAAGGGCAGTTTTACCTGCAACGTACGTCTCGGTCTGAGAAAGTACGACCAAGCCTTCTTCGATAAAACGTTCCATCTACTGCTCCTATCTATTCGTAATGTTCTTTGGAAAGAATGCGTAACACGAAGTACAGACTCAAGGCGGTCCGCAATACACGGATGTCTTGTGGTGTACGAACCCCTGTCTGTTCTACAACGATCTGATCACCCACGGAGCGAATGACTTTGACCATGTCGTTCTTACTGCGGGGAGCGCCGTATGCACCACGCAGTTTAACCAGAACGTCGTACACGTTGGTCTTCTTGATACCATTGGTGTGGAGGTACTCGAACAAATGCAGGAGTACAGCGTCCACGAATTCCTTGTACTGCGGTTTCTTTGGATTCTTGTACATCAGGGGGAACTGCTGGATGATGAAAGCCAGCTTACCCCGTTGCACGTTCTCCAGCACACTGGCGGCGAAGCCAGCCAACTCTTCTTTGTAGAAGCTGGTCTCTTCCGTCAACACACGGTCGATGTAGAGGCTGTACTGGGTCACTTCCTTGTTCACCGATTTGATGGTCAACTCATCTCCCAAGTTGATCTTGGAACTGTCCACCTTCACGATGTTGGTTTGGGTCTTGACTTCATGGAACACTTTGTTGATGTCGTTAATCGCCCGACGCAACCGGTTCTGGATATCACCCACCATGTAGACGATAGCTTTGTCGTCGTCCATGCGCGTGATCGCACCGTTCTTGAAGTGGATCCCTACGGTAGGGCTCAGAATGAACTCAGCCCGAGCCTCGATCAGCGCACGCCAGCTACCGTACTGCTTGATGTCGTATTTCAGACTCAAGCGGTTGTAGGTTTCCAGCACCACTTCACGGCGCGCTTGGAACGGGTAGTCGTTGTGGATGATCGACGTCAAGCACTTGTAGTGATACATGCACAGGATATCGACCATTGCCTGGTGTTTGGTCTTGGCGTCCAGCTTGCTGTGGTAACAACGGTACAGCAGGTAAGGAACGGTCAGGTTAAACACGTCGCCCACAACGGACCACTCGGAGTTGATCGCTTTACAAGCGTGCAGGTTCTCCTTGAGTTCCTCTTCGTCCACGTCGAAGATCTCGCTGAACCATTCATTCCGGTCAGCCGTGGTAAAGGTGATCTTCTGCAACCCCAGGTAAGGGCTACCGAAGAAGTCCATGTAGTCCACCATCCCCACTTTGCGGGTGATGAAGTTGTACACGTAGCGACGCAGCTTGCCCGCCCACTTCGGGTTGCAGTCCAGATAACCACCGAACTTGTTGCAGACTTCCAGGATGGCGTGGTTGGATTCAAAATCCACACCAGTAACCAAAGCTTCGGTACCGGTGATTGCTTGAATCTCAGCGGAGTGCAGGGGTTCGAGATAAAGACCTTGTTGAGCCAGGTAACTGTGCTGGTCCATCCCTTCAAACAAACTGAAGATATTGCTCTCAGCGTTGAACTGAGCTTCTTCACTTTCGTCGTAATGAAAGTCAGAAGGGGCGTACTGTTCTTTTAACATACAGGCTTCCTTACATGCGGCGAGGCACGCTCATCCGAGTCATGTCTTGAACCAACTGGTTGTCACTCCAGGCCATGCAACGAGTCCATTCGTTATCGAAGTACTCTTTGTACTGGGTCCAGGCATCACGGTATTCCATGATGTCGTCTTGGATACCTTGCAGTGGGACACCAGCGCGGATAACCGCTTCCTGGGTAGGACGCTTGCACTTACGGTAGACGTAGGCTTTAACAGCCCGCTCAACCAGTTCGGCAAACGTGTTGTAGTGACGTGGGTGAATACTGCTCAACCCTTGGTCGTATTCGAGGATGCACTTCGCCGTCATGGAGAAGGTACCCGAGTTCAAACCAAAGATCACAAAGCTGTTGTTACCCGACATGTGTACGTTGGTGTACGTGTGCGGCATGGAGCGGCTTGGGGTCATGCCATCGATCAAGCCTTGCATCATGTCGCTGATAGCACCTTGCCCACAGTCGGTACCGTCGTTCATGCCCATGCCGAGCATGCCGGTGGCCGAGGTCATGCTACCGAGGTAGACTTCGTTCACGGAGATAATCTTCCGCCCACCTGTAGCAATGTCCGGTACGTTAACTTCTACACAACCGTTGCCCTTGTCCATCATCTTCGACCCAGACAGGTCGATGTGTTCAGTCTTACCACCGTTCACGCTACTGGCAGGCAAGATCTGACGGAAGATGATTTGCTCACGAATACCTTGTTGAATGGTGGTCTGGCCCTGAATGTTGTACCAGTTACCGTTGTAGTTGGCGTTGGGGTTTTCGAATGCGAGCTTGAGGAGGTAGTCGTCAATATCGCACCCCATCACTCGGTTAATGGCAAAATCTACACAGTTCATTTAGTGATGCTCCCTTCGGGATCTGAGTGATGCTGTTCATAGCATTTGAGTGTTTTCCGATCGAGGGTGTATTGTATACCGAAATGGAAAGCTCTTCACGCAAGTGAGGGGGAGAGTGTGGGTTAATTTTGATAGGGTGCGTAATTGTGTCTATGCTCTTGACCTTGTAGCTTAGCTTAAGCTAAGCGTCTTCCTTGTTCCGCTCTTACTCCGCCTCGGAGTAATCACTAGGGAAAGAGAAGAGAGCTATACCGTAATCCTGCAAGACAAGAAAGATACAAACCTATATTACTTGATTGATAACTGGATTCGGTATAGTACTGTTTCTGACAGTGCTTTGTTTTTATCTGAACAAAAGGGTAATAGGGTATGACAACAATTGTTTACGACGGCAAAACGCTGGCAACCGATTCGCAGGCAACTCAAGAGTCCGTCGTCATGCTGGCTCAGGCTAAAAAGATTTATGAGCCGGGGCCGGACGAGTACTGGGAGATCATGGGCGTAAAGGTTTTGGCGATGGCGATTGCTGGCGACCCGGACATGTTGCCCTGGGCCATTGAAGAACTGAACAAAGGGGTAACCCACAAAACTGACTTCGGTACGGCCGAGGTTAACTTCATCAGCATCCTGGTGGATGAAACCGGTCTGGGCTGGTTGTGGGGTTGCAGTCGTATGCCAAAGCGTGGGTTGGACAACTACATCATGTCCCCTATCACGGGCGTATTGTCGGCGGGCAGTGGGCAGACTCTCGCCAACGCACTGCTCAGTGTCGGACTGACTGCGCCTGACGTTATCGAGAAGGTTTCTAAGCTGGACATCTTTACCGGGGGCGATGTACAGACCTGGGAGTTTCCTGGTAAGCCGGCTGTTCCGAGCAAGCGACCTGCCGCGTTGCCGACAACCTTGGGTCCAAAACCCCTGAGCCCCGAGCAATTAGACCAAGTGGTCAGCGCTATTCAGAAGAAGGACCGGGAACAGAATCCTCCTCCGACTGATGAACAGCGGGCTGAGATCGTTGCCAAGGCAACGGAAAAGGTGCTGGGTGAAATGGGTAAAGCTCTTGTCGAACCCACCACTAAACCTACCAAGAAGAAGGCTGCCAATGCTTAATCGGCTCAGTCGTAAACGTATGACCATTGTTGTGGGTAAACGTAAGCCTACTATCGCTGAAGAAGTTGACAGCATGGTGGTGATCAGTGTGGAGAAGACTGACAATCCGATCTACACCGAAGTACGCATGCCCAAACCTCGAACAACTGAGGGCAATCACTTTCAGTACGAGCTCATGCGTGGGCAGACTCTCCCGGTGTATACCTTCGAAGAGTCTCCTATCCAACCCGTACCTGATCCCAATACTGATTGGTCAGATCTCGACTAAATAGGCATTCAGTACTATGTTATGTTTCACTCGTAACGTTGCCCTGAAGAAGCCCGTTAGTCGTACTGTGCTGTGTGCGCAAGTTCCGCGGTAAGGTTTGGGGTGCTACCTGCCGTAATAGTCGAGGTGTTCCCCCAGTTTGTCGCCCTCGATTAGTTGTTGATAACCCCACCTGCTCATCGCCCTTATCCTCCTGGCTTCGGTTGGGCGGATAAGGGTTATGTTTGCCTCGAGTTGTTTTCCAACTGAAGGAGACTAATCATATACCGGTAATTTGCGTCTTGGTTCTTTGGCTAGTACCAAGGGGTTTTGTACCCGGTAGCCCTTCAAGGCAATTAGTTCTTTTAATTGAGAACAACCCTCTGGTGTGTCGCTCTGAAGAGCACCAGGGGGACCTTTCTTTAAAGGTTAGCTAATCCTCTGTACGGGGATAAAGGGGCAAGAGAATCTCACGCCTATATTACTAGTGGGATAACTGATTAAGGTTATTCCAAATTCTTTCCAACATCGAAGAGATAGAACACATGAAAGCTTCTGATATCACCTATTACCTCTGCGGTGGCACCGGCATCAACATCGGTCTCGCTTTGAAGGCCGGTTCTCGCACCCCACAAAACAAAGAAGCAACTTTCATCGGCCTGGATACTTCTGACGCCAACAGCTCCAGCGACCTCTTCGAAATCGAACGCCTGAAAGTACCAGGTTCCGATAACTCGGACGTTGTCAACACTGTTCGCGGTAGCGGTAAGAAACGGGATGCTCACTACGAGATCTCCATCCCGTTCGTTGCCCAGGTCATGGCCCGTCGCAAACCAGGTTCCTACGCCGTGGTCGTCACCAGTGACGCTGGCGGTACCGGCCCAACTCTGGCCACCCAGGTTCTGCGCCACCTGATCAAGCAAGACATCCCGGCCATCCTGGTCGTTGTGTCCGATCACACCTCCACCATCGAAATGTCCAACTCCACCGGCGTTCTGCGCGGCTTTGCCAACCAGACCAAGGCTGAGCTGTTGAACGCGCCGATCGCCTTCATCCAGGCCAAGAACACCCCGGACCAAACCCGCGGCGAAGTCAACCAACACCTGGTTGAGCGTCTGGATCTGCTGAGCCTGTTCCTCACCGAAAACAACGGTGAAATGGACTACGCTGACTTCCGTAACTTCGTCTTCTACTCCCGCGTCTCCAAGATCCCACCGGCGTTCTCGGAAATCCGTTTCTACGACCAGGACAGCTACAAACTGCACGAAGGCAAAATCCCGGTTGCCGTGGCCAGCCTGTTCGACTCCAGCGACAACGTGATCCCGGTCTTCGAAGGCACCACCTACCGCACCACCGGCGTGTTCGCTGAAGGTGTGACCAAGCCAAAAGGCATGACTCAACTGCACATGGTCCTGGACCACGGTGAAGCTCTGATGAAGCTGGAAAAGCAGATCACCAAGCTGGACGACCACAAAGCCGAACAGGCCAACGTGTTCGTGAAGCAGAAAGATCTGGGCGGTGATTCCAACGCTGACGGCATGTGCTTCGATTCGTAATAACACGGCCTGAACCTAAAGCAGGGAGAGCAGATGCTCTCCCTGCTTTATTAACCTTATGTCTGTCTTTATTTGTAGCTTGCTTTATCACTGCCAACACAATAAGTATAGACATTGCCGATTCGAAGAGGGCTAGAACGTGTCTAAGAGCTTCGCTATCGACTTAACTCCTTTTGCCCTATGCCGTACCATTGCTGACGGACAAAAGATCTTACAGAGGGCAATAGGACCTTACGAGGTTTCTCAGGAGTTACTCAGCTTGGGGTATAACAACCTTGATGAGTACGCTGATATATTGCCAACACGTTTTGGGATCATCCCAGAGCTTCACGAAACATTGGCTAATGCCACGCTGGGTATTCCCACTAGCGCACGCGTCAACATGAAACGCATGGGCGGGAAGTCACAGCGGTTGTTGTTAATGTTTACCTATTAAAGCAAGGGAGCGGATATGTCAGTGTTTGACGTTAAACAAATGGCCAGAGACTTAGTGTTCGTTGGTGACCATCATGTTAGCGCCAGGGAAGTCGTAGCCGAACGTTTAATCGAAGCTGCTGTCCAGGTTATCAATTTCCCCAAAGCTCCTCTCAGTGAACTGTTTGAGGGGATGGCGGAAGTTTACGAACTGGACATGGGGTTGCCGTGCGTCGACCAGATGGTGATGATGGTGGTAGCTCAGATTAAGCAAGGCATGGTGAAAGATGGTTGGGATCCACGCATGCGGATCAAGATGGAGCAAAAGAAACTCTCCAGCACCTACAATCGTATTACCATCCAAATGGATCTCGACGCCACCATCCAGGCCGAAGTGAAAAAGGTACGGAAGGTCCATACTAGAGCAAGACGTCAGGAGATCACAGACGTCGTTTCAGAGAATCCCGATCCGGAGCTGATCAATGAATTCGATCGAAAGCTTTCTGCTGAATCTCAGCCCCGAACTCCGTTATTATCAGATCGAAGCCCAGGATTTATTAAAGAAGATAAGGGCGGATGTAAGTGGTAGCAGTACAGCGCTGAAAGCTACACCAAAGCAGTACAGTGAAATGGCGGTTGGGTTGCTACAAATGGGGGTGGATTGGTTTGCCGGTACTCAGGGTGTTCACCTTGGGGAAGCCAAGTTCGCAACAGGACTGGCACGCAAACACATCTTGTACGCAGATCAACTTGAGATACTTCAGGACACTGCCTCGGCGATTTACAGTAAAGTGTATCCGATCTTGCCGGTCAATGACCTGCGTCACAAGTTTGCCTACCGCTTGCTGCCTTCCATGAATATACTGGTTGGGTTGGACCCACGGGAGTTTGACCATGAGCCGGATTGTAACAATACCTTTGGGGAAACTCCCGAAGAGCTTTTTGAGGATGGATATTGATCAGAATCAAATGATCGCCATCCTCTCGGGGTTACTCTGGGTTTGGAAGCTCAACGAGTTTCATGCAGACCTAACCATCGAGTACATCTTTACCGAGTTGGATCTGGATCCCTTGGCGGCCCAGATGTTAATCCTTGAGGCCGGTCCTTATATGACCGAGCTGGGTAATGTAGTAAGGGCGTACGCGTTGTCCGGTCGATTGATTCGCTGGAACGTAAACCCGTACGTCATTTTACTGGAGTTAGATGATGACAGCAAAGATGTTTACCCACACAGTGAGGGTGCCGCCGCTGACGGATGTCCAGGAATTAATGGGCCAGTACCACTCCCTTTTTGAAGCACTGGGGGTAACCGTAAACAGCGCTTTCCGTGGCACCCAGGGGTTCACTCATCCGATCCCTGAAGAACAACAAAAGCTTCAGCGGGAATTCTTTGGGACAATGCAAATCGTGAAAAGCACTCTGATGCAATTCAAGAAGCTGACGTTGATCAACTCCCGCGCCCAAAACACAACGGTGACCTTCGTCTTCGAATGCAACGAGTAGTCCTATGAAACTCAAACTTATTGTGCCCGTGGATTACAAAGAACTGGCTGTGCATTTGAATACGTATTACTGTCACGAAGACCATGATAATCCACTCCCCACAGCGAAGTTTGAGTTTCATCGGGGGGTGATTGATCGGCATGTCGACGACCTGATGGATGCGGATGCATTTGCTGAAGACACTAAGCTTACTGAAATCCTGTTGCGAAACCACACCTACGGGATTGTGACCGACATCCTTGTGACCCGCTCTCCAGGTCATGTGGTCAACAGTAGTGGGCATTGTCTCGTTCTGCCTTTGGTCCTTCTCGAAATTGATTATTAGGAGTTACCCGCATGCCAGTGATTACCCCCAAGACGGGCGATGTCGTTAGCTTTCAGCTGATGGTCAACGGCGTCAACGGTGACGAGCGGGTTCAGGTTAAAGTAGTGGTAGGCGACATGAGCTACCAGGCTGCTTTGTCCATGGAACCCCAGCTGAGTCTGAAACACACCGCTTTGTTCCCGTACTTCAGCAGCAAGGTTGGTAACGTCGATAACCCCGACGCGTACAACTACATGGCCGTACAGCTGCTCAGCGGCAAGATCGAGGTCATTGGTCTCCCATGGATCCAGGAGTCCTCGTATCGCATCGTAGACGGTCGTGTTGCGGATTTGGCTATCACCAACTTCCGTGAAGACTTCCGGGCACCCCTTATCACCTTCCTGGCGAACCTCGGGGCCACGTACACGCTCACCGTTAAAGATCGGTAACCAAACAAATACTACGCGTCCTATTACTAGGGCGCGTAGTAGTCACCTTTTCTTTTTGTCGCGTCTTTATTTTTATAACGGTTAACGGATTAAGTGAGTCGATATGGGCGCTCAAGCTCTCCACCTTTCACCCTTTACCGAAGTCAATTATTCGGCAGATCGTAACGTCGTCAGGCATTACCACGAACAAGCGGCGATGTATTTGGCCCTTGTGTACAAGTACGATTACGACTATATCCTGAACCTGATCAAAACAGTCTTCGTTCCAAATGAGAACGGCTTTAAAGAAGCCAAGTTCAAGGTTTTCCAAAAGAACAAGCATGGAGATCGGGTTCCGATCATCCAGCCAGCGCGTGAGTTCTTCCAGACAGTGGAGGACAACAACTGGCATTTGTCCCCATCGTTTGTTGCTTACAAGAACACGATGGAAGAGCAATCGGTCAACGCCTCAGGTACGGAGATCTTCATTGAGTTCCGTCGTCTGTATAAAGGCAAACGTGGCGAAGTACCGAAAGGCTCTGAAGCTTGGAAAGCGTTTAACGAAATCCAGAACGCCCTGAAGATCTTCAACAACGCCCAATCGGGTGGTATGTCGTCTTCGGGTACGCCGTTGTTCAACAAGTCGGGCCACACCTCACTGACCAGTACCTGCCGTGCGGTAACCTCGACAGCGAACCTGACCAACGAACGACTGATCACCGGCAACCGTCTCTTGTTGACCTACAACAAGACGATGGAGTACTTCATTGCACAGCTGCGGTACGCGGACCGTGACCTGATCCAATCGGTCATCACCGAATACAACATGAGCTATGCAACCATCCCGCAAGTGATGGACATGGTAATCCGCTGCACGTCCTATTACTGGAACAGCCCGGGTAACCTGCGCGCGATTGAAATGTTCTTGGCGGACTTGGATCCGTTGGAACTGACGATCCTGTTGTGCTCGATGGACTTGCGTGGTCTGTACACCACCAACAAAGACCTGATGAAACGGTACTTTGCTGAATGGTGCCTGATCCCGGAGATCCCAGAAGGCGCAGTGGCTGAGGACTTCCCTAAGCCCGCTAACGGCGACTACAAGATTCTCTGCATCACCAAGCTGGGCAAGAAGGCAACACCGCTCCAGATCAACCACCTTAACCAGTACCACATCAGCCTGGAGAAGAAGTGGGACAGCTTTATTCGTGCATTCCTCAAATCGAAGATTCCGCCGACTGGTTTGTTCGATGTGAAAGAGATGGTGCGTGAGTCGGTACTGACTTCCGACACTGACTCCTCGATTTACAGTGTTGACTTGATCATTGACGATTATGCCAGTGATGTCGATACGGGCTTGATGTTCAACGGGGTACTGACCTACTTCATTCGTTCGATCGCCGTAGACCAGCATGCACGTCTCAGCAAGAACATGAACGTGGCGCACAAGTACCTGCACCGCCTGAACATGAAGAACGAATACCTGTTTGGCTCGTATGTAACGACGTCCATGTCGAAGCACTACTTTGCCTTGCAGCTCATGGTGGAAGGTATCCTCAACGACCATGCCGACCTGGAACTGAAGGGTGTGCATTTACGTGGCGTGAAGATTGCGCTGCTGGTACGGGACTTCACCACGAAACTCATGCGGAAGATCTTGGATGCCCTGTACGGTCGTTCTAAGCTCGATGCGCCTGAGCTGCTGCACGAAGTGGCCAACATCGAACGTGATCTGATCAAGGACATCGAAGAAGGTGGCTGGGGCTGGTTGACGAAGAACGGGATTAAGGAAGAAGAAAGCTACACCAACCCTGAATCATCGATCTTCTATTACCACGAAATGTGGGAGAAGGTGTTTGCCGATAAATACGGTAAAGCACCGGTCCTACCGTACAAGGCCTACAAAGTGAACTTGGCATTGAACAACAAGACCAAGATCAAAGCGTTCTTCGACGAACACCGGGAGAACCACATTGTGGCTAACCTGGAACAGTACATCAGTGCGCGCAGCAACCTGACCTCGGTTTACATTCCGGTGGACATGATCACTGCGATGGGCGGGATCCCGAAAGAGATCATGCCGATTGTGGACGTGCGGTTGCTGATCTCCCAAAACTTGAAGTCGGTGTATGCCATCTTGGAAACCTTGGGTCTGTTCATTATGAACTCCAAGACATCCCGTCTGGTGTCTGACGAACATTGAGGTTGAGCATGAGAAACAACAAAGTAACTATGCTTCATAACCCCAGAAATGGGGACCATCTGTTTCTCCATAAACCGAGTGGATTGCAGTTTGGTGTTGAAGGTAACTCCCCGGATGCTTACTTGGTGGACTGCGTAGCGTTCCCCAACCGCGAAGGCTTCGATCCGCTCCACCAGCCGGGGCATCTGGACGTACTGGAAGATTTTAAAGTTATCACCCGCTTCAACTTCAGCGAGTTTGTCTTCCACCCATGTTGTCCCAACCAAATGAACCAGTTACTTGCGTTCATTAAGTCGTGCCCGTGCCTTGAAGAGCCAGAGATTGTTGTGTCCGAATCCTTCTTCAATCACGTGTACGGCCTCACTAAGTAGGAGGTGCATCGTGTCGACTATTACTGTTGCAAAGTGTGACCGTGGCTACTACGTCAAAGGCAACCAGTCTCCGACCGCTCCAATCCCGGGTCCTGAGGAGTCCTGGCTGTTACAGGTCACCCCGGCCATCGAAGGAGCCACCGTGCGGTTCGACAACACCGTACCCATGGTGGTGGAAGACGCCCAAGGCCGGAAGCTGAATGTTCACTACCGCAATGCCGACAACCTGATTACCCTGATCGAAGATATGGCCGAGCCTGGTAAGCAGTTGGACGAGATCGAGATCGACGTAGAAAGCGGTTTCTGGTTCCTCACCGCCGGTAACAACCGGGTGTAATCATGCATAACCCATCTCCCAGAGGAGACCCAAGGTCTGCCTCTAGGGAGTGGGTTTGTTTGGTTATCTCATCTAGAATGGACCGATCCGTCCGCATGAGCGGAGGGAATCTTTCCCACAGAATGGTTAGTAAATAAATAACTACTTCCAAGCGCCCCTTGTGAGGGCGCCCGGAGGGGTTATGTTTCACACGTTGATTTTGTTCAACTCGAAGACCGTATTGGCCAAGTCGGTGAAGTGTTTCCGGGTAAACACATCCGGGATACGCTGGTAGTTGTTGACCCGCGTTGGATGGGTTCTGTTGATCACGGTGTTGATGTCTGCGGCTTTGTATCCCTTCTGATTAGCAATCGTCAGGTACAGAGCGTACAGCTTCATGATCGCCGGTTCCCAAACCCAGGCAGTCTGTGAGAACAACGCAGCCTTGCCAGCCCGCACGTAGTTGAAGTACGGCTGCTTATAGATGCTGAGCAGCTGTGCCATCAAGTGGTTGAGGTCCATGAGGCGGTTATGCGTAAAGCAATGCACCAGGAACTCCACGTACTCGCGCAGCAGCTTGGTCTCGCTCACGGTAATGAACGTCACTGTGTCGGTCTGGATCAGCTCTGCTAAGGGCTTTCCGTTGACCAGGTGTTCGTATAGCACGTTGAGTACTGCCAGTTGGTTTTGAATCAGCTGAGCATTTACCAACGGGAAGTGACATACATAAGCGGAGATACCACCGTCGTACTGAGGATCCCGCATGTACTTCCACCAACCCACCGCCAGCTCCACCAGGTTCAGTCCCATGACGGCAAAGCCGCTCTGGTTCATCGGTTCCATTTGGCGGATTGCATTGTGCTTGTAGCTATGCCGGGTGCTGGTGCTGTATAAAGGAACGATGGGGTGCAGGGTGGAGAAGTCAAGTGCCTTCTCCTTGTACACCTTGTCGTTCTCGATCAGACACCAGTGTTCAATGGTGCCCTCGCGGAAGAAACCCCGCAAGATGGGCGACCCCACGTGATTCAGTGAGGTAATGTTAAACAGCGTGCACAATGAATTAGCACGGAACCGTGTGTACTCGACGACGTAATCCAGATCCCACTCAGGGTCAATACTTAACTGTTGGAGCAATCCTACCAGCAAGTGTTCGTTTTCGAGATTGAAGATGTTCACAGCGACATAGTCGCGAAAGGCCTTGCGGTTATATTCGGTTTGGCGTTGCAGGTTTCCCAAGCTTCCGTAGTTGACTTTAGGGTACACAAAGGAAGAAGGATTCGGATAAGACAAAGTGAGCATATATTAAATCCTAATTATGTTCCTATCTTATACACCGTAAAGACTCCTGGAGAAATCCGGGAGGATCGATAGCGCATTTTGGCGATTTTGAGAAGGGTCTAGAATATTTGAGACCCATATCATTAGTTTGTGAATCGCTAGAAGATCTATTAAGAAGTACTGTACCAAAGCGATTTAGCAATACCCCACTAATTCTTCAGAGCAACGGAGTAACACCATGAGCGTTAACACTGGATCCTCTTCCTGGGAAAATGACGACAAGACCAACAAGGCCGAGGACGATGCGTCCATCCAGACCACCACTTCCGGTCTGGCTAAAGGTGGCCTCGGTGGCTTGTTCCAACTGGTCTCGATGACCTCCGACAACCGCAACCTCAAAGAAGTTGCTGATACCACCGAGCAGATCATCGAGCTGTACAAGCGCATCAAGAACTCGACTACTGCCGAGCTGCAACTGAGCATCATCCCGGAAGTCGAAAACATGACTCCGTCGATCTCGCCAGTTCTGCCGGGCATCTGCTTCTACCGCGAAATCGGCGGCGTGCTGTACGTCATGGGCGCTCTGTTCTCCAACAAGCACCTGACCATCAGCTCCGAATACATCCGCATGAACTCCCAGATGGGCTTCGGCGGTGTATCGCAATCCGTATCGGCTCCACTGACTCCGGCCAGCTACGCCGACAAGAACGTGGTCGACAACCTGCGTGCCCACTACACTCGCGTCGGCGAGAGCAAAGGCATCAAGGCCGTCACCATCATCAACATGGTCGTGGTCGACCTGGAAATGCTGGAACACCCAGAAGCTGGCGACGTTAAAGATCGTCCGCACGCTCTCGCTCAGTACCTCACCGGTGCCTGGGAAGAAGCCCTGCTGGTCAAGGTTCCGCAAGAAATGGCAATCGCCGGCGCCAAGATTCCTTCGCCGTTCGCCAACAAAACCAGTCCTTATGGCAAGGACGGTCACGCTGAAGCCCGTGTATCGGCAATCAGCGGCCGTGTAACCGCAGGCAAGACTCTGTCCGCGGCCAACATGGAAGTGATCGCTTCCACCATGAACAACATCAACAACCCGAACGCGTACGCAGCGAACTCCAAGGAAATCGCTCGCGTTACCGCAACCGTCGCGCTGAACGCTCAGTCGTTCCAGGCCTACACCGCTCAACTGGCAGCGGCCTCCGGTCGTCAGCAGCAGGAAGCTCTGCAACGCATGATGAACCTGGGTGGCGGTATCTACCCACAAGGCTACCGCCCACTCGCCCCGGTGATCACCATCGAGGAAGCGCAAGCCGGCGAAATGATGTCGTACAACCAAGGTCTGGCGCCGTACTTCTTCGGCCTGTACCTGTTGATGGCAACCAACAACAACTTCGTGTTCGCTGAAGCTCTGCGTAAGCACAGCGTCGGCGCTCGCGGCAACCTGGCTTCTCTGGAAGTGCGTATCGAGGAAATGCTGGCACAAGTGGCCCAGTTCCCGAACCGCATCATCCTGACCGAGAAGACCGTTACCGACACCGATCTGGTCAATGGCTGGATCCGTCAGAACGTTTCTCCTCACGCCACGTTCCAGGTCAACATCAACCCATGCGGTCCGCACGCCTCGATCCAGAACTATCTGGTACGCCTGGCCAGCCCGAAACGCAAGGAAGAAGTGCAGACCATGATCGCCGTACTCGACGCGCTGTCCAACGACGCGTTCTCCGGCCTCATCGAGCGCAACATGAAAGCCAACAGCGGTTGGGTTCCGACCATGCCTGTGCTGCACCGTACCCCGGTCATCACTGTCAACGGTCTGGCTGAAATCGGCGGCAAGAAGCTGAACACCCAAGAGCTGGACGAGATGATGCTCGGTCACCTCAAGGGCAAAGGCGGCACCGCGTCGATCCAGCAGTACCTGGCCACCCAGTACGGCATGACCAACGAAGACTTCAAGGCTCGTTGCCAGAAGCTGCGTCTGGAACTGAACCAGTCGATCTTCGACGGCGCAGTCCACATCAACAGCTTCGCTCAGACTCACATCTGGGATCCACAGCTGATGGCAATCATCGGCGAAGCGCTGGACGGCATCGGTACCCTGAACGTCGCCAACAACCTGGGCAGCTTCCGCACCAACACCCTGGTCTTCGCACCGGGCGCTGGTCTGGCAACCTTCCAGTCCGTTGGTTCCAACAACCCAAGCGGCGCCGGCCTGGGCGCTGGCTACGGCATGAACCAGGCTTTCGGTTGATTCTAACCGAAGTTAAATAAACATGGATGGGTTAGGGAGGCTTCGGTCTTCCTAACCTTATCTTTGCTTTTATAATTTTGGAGTTATCGTAAATGAAGTTGCCTGACCTAACTCCTTCCAACGAACGAGCGATTCTAGCGTTAACGAAACGGACCCAAGCTCAGCTCGACCCACTCCTTTATTTCAGTGGGTACGCCAAGAAGTTCAAAGGTCCCCTGATCGACGACCCTGCTTTCTCTCTTCCGTTGTATCCGGATTTCGAGGACTACAACTATCTGCACGATACCAGTCGTTTGCAGCAAGTGTACCTCAACGACTTCGACTTCAACCTGGAAGACGACCGCGACGCAATCGCCCGTCTGACCCGCATGGAGTTCGAAAGTAATTCCTTCGACACCGTAGCGTGTTGTAGCTGTCCCCCTGGCACTGGTGGCTTGGTGGGTAACTACCTGCTCGGTTCCGGTCGCGTCTGCCTGAAGTGCGGCGACGAAGTAGAACAGTTCCTGAATAAAGGTGACGACACCAACCTCTGGCTGAAATGCCCGGAAGGCGTCAAGAGTTTTGTAAACATCGGGTTCTTCACTACTTTCTTTAGCAACATTTCCATCGGCAACCCGAGCCCCAAAGTTTCCGTTCCGCGTTACTTCATCGACCCGGCCTATCAAAAGGCTGAGAAGAAGAAAAAGAACGGCACCATGATCATTCTGTTCCAGATGCTCGAAGCATTGGGCATCCGGGATCCGAACTTGAACACGTTCTACGAGAACGCGGATCAGATCATGGAGTACATCCTGGTAGGTCCGGGTAAGCGTTACAGCAAGCACCCGCAAGAAGGCCACAAGTTCCTGGCGTTCTACCACAAGTACAAACATTTGGCGTTCTGCCAGTACATGAAAGTGCCGAAGCGTTACTCCACCGTTTTCGAACGCAGTGGCAAGGACGTCTACAGCTACTCTCACCACCCTGAGACCGCGCAGCTGTATAACGCGATCGCAGACACCCTCAAGTCCAACAGCTGCTATCCGCTGACCGACAAAGACCACCGGAAGAACGTAGAGATCGTCGGTCGGAACTTGGTGCTGTTGGCAGACCAATACCGGCAGACCAACAACCCGAAAGCGTTGTTCAACAAACCGGCCATCTCGCGGAAACATGTGTGTGCGGGTTCCATTCCGTTCACCGGTCGTTCCGTGATCACGTCCCAAACGGGTATCATTGACACTGACGTGTTGTTGGTACCGTGGAAGATGTGCATTTCGATTCTTGAATACCACATCACGAGTTACCTCTACCGACTGGGCTTCACACCGTGGAAGGCTCAGGCGCTTATCAATAAAGCTGCTCACTCGATTGTTCCCGAGATCGATGACTTCTTTACGGATATGGAAGTTAACCGTAAGTGCTTGATTGAGACCGGTCGAAATCCTTCGATCGAATACCTCAGCTTGCGCTCGTTCTTCCTGGGTGTTAACCGTGACCTGTCTGACGAAAGCATCAAACTCCCGATCCTGGGTGTCAAAAGCTTCAACGCAGACTTCGACGGCGACCAGATGTACATCGTCGCTATTTTCGACAACGAGTCCAAAGCCAAAGCGTACGGCGGTTTCGGCCACCATCAGACACTGGATAAGAACATTCCTTTCCGTGTGGGTGGTTACGCTGGTCAAGCGGCTACCAACCTGATGAACCTCAACACGCTGATGGCACAGACTGAACTTCTCGCGGGGTAGTAATGAAAAGCGCTAACGCATTTAGTTACGCAATCTCCGGCAGCTTTACGGAAAACCAGATTGATCGCTACAGCGATTACCTGAACCAAAGTACTGCCGCTCTCCAAGGAGTAGGTGGATGGCTCGCAGACCAAGCCGCGAAGACAATGGAACAATTCAACGTCTTCAAGAATTCCCGTGCTTGGGAAATGGGTAAGCGGTTGCTGGGTACTTCCGACGGCGATTATGTCCCACGTTATGAGATCGGTTATCTCGGCAGCATCAGTGCACAACAGGCGGCTCAAGGGCACATGCGCGACATCATCATGTGCCACCCGATGCTACAGCAAATGTACATCGACGAAGAGATCTCCGGCTACGGGGGCGACTTCAGTGCGTGGAACACCGGTATCGGCGTGGACAACTTGTTCTACCGTCGTATGTGGAACGGTGTGCTTCATCTGGAAGTGGTAGACGATAAACCTAAGCTGACCCATGCTCACTACTTTGATACAGTCGGTGGGCAACTGTCGTTCCGTGAACGTGTGGACTCTCACAAGACTCACGCAGCGATCGATCACAACATGGCGAAGAAGATGTTCGACGTCACGAGTGAAATGGGCGACAAGCTGAAGTCGTACGTTGAGCCGACCGAAGAGTAACTGACTATAGACCGACAGGAGGGCAACCCCTTCCTGTTGGTTTATTTTTTTTTGTCTCTTTAGATATTACGTTGGGGACAAAGTGGTCTTTATTTCAACGGAAGGGCTTATCTATGGGAACATTTTTGGTTGGAACGCTGTCGACGTCTCACGGATGGGAAACCAAGTCTGTGCCGGACGCGTTGGCGAAACATATTACATATTGGTTCCAAAGCCGTAGGAACCAAGGCAAGGTCATCGGGAATGTCCCTAGCTTCTATTACCTGATCAAGCAATTCGGTCAGGATCCAGATAAGCTGGTGGAACAAACCCGGAACGAACTGGAGCGGTACATCAAGGAATTGTTTCCGGTTTGCTCCGTGACTGTGACCAAGGAAAATCTTACTGGCAAGCTCAATCAATACACACTCATCATCGCTGTCCGGGTCATTAACGACGATGTCGCTTACGACTTGGCAGAAGCGGTGCTGATTACCGGCGAACAATACAAACTAATAGATGCAGCGAGGCTCTAAATGGAAAAGCACGAACGGCAGGCGATCATTGATAACGACTTCGGTTGGCTGAACGAGATCCAGGTTCTGGAGATCGACGGCAAGCTCATGCTGGGCGATGGCGACATGCCTTTCAACGTGTCTCTGGTCATGCGTGAGGACGAGTTCGTTCGCAAGTGGCTCATGGGCTTTGCAATCGGCAACAGCCTGGGTACGAACTACTTCAACGCCCAGGAATGGCACGCCCGCACCAACCGCGGTACTCAGTCGGCACTGATCGTCGACAATGAGAACAACCCGGTCGCTTTGATTCGTCCGCTGATCTCGCACAACCTGAACGCTCACGACTTCGAACTGCTGCGCGCTGCTAGCCGCCATATCCAGCAGGTTCAAGCCGACACCGTTCGCAGTAACGATCCGAACGCCAGCATGGGCGTGGCCAACCTGGTGAAGAACCACCTGCAAGCCAAGCGCCTGACCATCACCGATCTGGTGGCGCCTGAGTTCTACACCAAGCACGGCATCATCCCTGAAGTAGAGCAGAAGATCTACTACATCAAGGACGTCATCCGTCGCGGTCAAGCGCCGATCGAAGACATCAACAAGTCTCGCGACATCCTCTACCGTGATCACCGCAAAGAAGTGGTAACGGCTGAGGAGTACAGGTTCCTGGCTGAACTGAGCTTGGGCGAGTTCATCGTCGACGAGAAGCTCGAAGAAGCACCGACCACGGCTGCCGGCGAGCGTGAGAAACCAAGCAACCCACTGGAATGCTAAGGAAGCAACATGACAGCTCAACCGTTGGTTTTAATCGGCACCAATTATTACACCTTCGATAAGCTGGCTACGGGGAAACAAGCGATCGCCGCGTATCGGCTGATGGCTCGACTCAGTAAGTCGAACACTCTGGTAACTGTCGCGGTATCGCTTAAAGGGTAAGGGGAAGTTCCACTATGCGGGCGCTCTGGAGTTCAGATCACCACACGCTACACAACAACACTCCCACGCGTCACATCCTGGGGAACCTGGATACCTTCTTGTTGAAGGACCACGACCTGGCCAAGGTAGACATTGTTTTCTTTGGGGGTGATTTCTTTGAAGGCATGGTGGAACGTCCAAACCCTGACATGTATCGGGTAGAGGAGTGGGCCACCAGGACATTCCGAGAATTCGATAAGCACAATGTAATAACGGTCTTTCTGGCGGGTACTCAGTCTCACGACATGGGGCAACCGGCGCACTTCAAGTTCAATGCTCCGCCAAGTCTAGACTTCCGGTACATTGACACCCTCTGCATTGAAACATACGACAAGCTTGACGGCTTAACTGTCATGTACGTCCCGGACAACATGGGTGCATTGACTCCAGACGATATCTGGGAGAAGGCCCTCAAGGTCCTTGCAGCTGCGAACCTCACTCAGGTTGACCTGATTGCCTTTCACGGGGCTTTCGAGTTCCAGCTGCATCCCAAGGCCCGACACAAGGCACATAACCTTGAGCGTTGGGAATCCATTGCAAAGTACGCCATCTTTGCCGGCCATATCCACAAACCGGTACAGACGGGGAAGCTGTATACCTCGGGTAGTTTCGATCGTGACAAACACGGCGAAGAATATCCAAAGGGCGGTTACTGCATTGACTTGGATTTGAAGACGGGTAAGTTTAATCCTGTCTTCTGGGAAAACAAGAACGCGTTGCCTTATCTCACGATGAATGTAACGCAGGACATCACACCGGAACAATTGGTGTCGGATGTTCATGCCTTTATACGGGATCACCGACTGCCGAAAGGCGCTCATGTTCGCATCATGGGTGGAGCGGCGGAGATTGTGAACCCGGTGGTGACAGTGTTGGGGTACGAGTATCCTGACCTGCACATCAAAGCGGAAAACGAGCTCAGCAAAGAAATCCTGCTGGACGAAGAGTTGTTTGACAGTACCGTGTACGAAGGTGTGACAATCGGTTGCGAGAACATTGCATCTTCGCTGAAAGCAGAAATGACCAAGTCGTTGGAAGAGTTGGAAAGAGCTGGCATTTCTGAAGATGAAGCATTCAACGTGTTGAAGGAGTTCCTATGAGATCTACCGGTACATTGGGGATGTCCGTAGGGACTTCTCTTGCTTTCGAGGGTGAGGCGGCTAACAGCATACGCAGTGCGGACACAGTCATGTTCAATCTGCTGACGCTGATCCGTAACGCTCACCAGTCTTACGAAACATCGGACACCGAACGGTTCGATGCCAAACAGATTGCTGAGGATGTTTCCAGTGATCTGCGGTTGCTGGGTGAGTGGATGGAAAAAGCCCGGCAGAACAAACCGATCCAGATGGTGGTGTATTACCCGGATTACAGTGCGTTAAAATCAGACTTCCCAAAAGCTGATCTGGTGGACCATTCGGAAACCTCCAAGGACGCTACCCCCAAGCAGAAGGCTTACTACAAGCTGGCGAAGGACGTCGCGAAGAAACTGGTGACCCAGTACGGGAAGTTGATTGTCGAGACCAAAGCAAAGTTACCGTCCTTCAATGGTAAAGGGATTGTATTGACGCACCATGTTGTCGATCTAACCACTGCCAGTGGGATTGGGAGACTCTGGCTACTGGAATCCCACACGGGGTCCTTGAAGCCTTTCACGCTTTGGTACACCAAACTTACCGGCGGCAATGAACTGCATTACATCCCGTTCAATCGCCTGACAATTCAGATCTTCGGCGACAAGTCGACCAACTTCAAAGCCTCCTCGCATGGCATCCGGGAGTTGGTGAAGAAGCTTGCCCAGGATAATCACTGGACATCTGCTACGACCCTGGGTCGTATAAGGGGCACCATCAACAGTCTTCCGCAAGGTGTGGATAAAGCTGGCCTATTGCTCATGCTTTAATCCCACTGCAACCCAATGTATATAGACGAAAACTTCTTCATTTTCTAAATTCTTATTTAAGGTCATCACCATGAACGGTAACAACAACGGTCAACGTCCTGCTTTCACACCCCGCAAGAAAACTCTGCTGACCGACTACCGTCAGCCACACCCGACTTCCATCGAGCCGGTGGCCGGTGCTAAGTACCCTGCACAGCTGATGTGGGATCAAGCCAACAACGGCAAGATCATGCTGAAGGTCAACGATGGTGTCTATAAAGAAGGCGCCAAGACCAACCACAAAGAAGTGGAGATGGATTACGCTCACCGTGGTGTGTTGTTCGAATCGCTGCTCGAAGCCAGTCAAGATCCAAACTTCCAGACCAAGCAGATCCCGGTCCAGTGGAAGCAGTTCGTCTTCGCCGGTGGCAGCGGTCGCATGTCCGACGCTCCGGTACTGCAAGCCTTCCTGACAGTCACCCGCACCAAGGACGGCATCATCATCCTGGGCTACAGCAAGGGCGACTACAAAGTCCAGTTCAAGTTCAAAGGTCCGAAAGAGACCACCGTGTTCGTGAAGAACGACGCCGGCGAGCGCGTTGAAGATCACGGCATCATGTCGCGTTGGGCAGTACGCGCCTGGATCCACTTCCACCGTCCAATCCTGGACCGCATGGAAATGGATGGCTGGGAAGCACCGAAGCCTAAAGAAGGCGCCGGTGGCAACTCCAATGGTAACCAAAACCGCACCGGCGGTGGTGGCAACAACAACTCGGGTGGATTCGATGACAGCAATACTTTCGATGACGATGTCGATTTCTAAGACATAAACCTTTAATTCCGAACGCAGGGGGTTTCCTCTGCGTTCGATTAACGGACTTATGGCTCGTTGGATATTTTTAAGCCTACATTATTAGTAGGTATAGTGACAATTGTAACCTTCCATCTGGAGTATGTCCATGTTCAATATTGAGGTCCGCCGTAGCAGTAAGAAAACGATAGAAGCTATTATCGTGACGCTCAACGATAAGCTGTTGCGTTTCAACGGTAAGGCCACCGTCCGGTTGGAGAAGGTATTAAAGGAAAAGGACGACAAAGAAACCAATCTGTTTGACTGCTTCAACGAATACGTCGAGGCTACGTTCTCCAATGAAAAGAAGAACGAGCTGTTTAAGCTGTACGCGAAAGCACACGCCATTGTCGAGAGCGGTAAGTTTCAGGACTACCGTACTGAGATTTCTCAGGTGCTTCCGATCTCAGATCAACTGATTGAGTTTGTTAACGTCGACAAGTACTGTGCGTTTGTTCAGTATTCCCGTCACCTACAGATTCCACCAGACCTGAGTGTAGCGGCCAGCAAAGGGGATTACCCGGCAGAGACCACCATCACGGATATCGATTACGTTGAGATGGTAAAGTTTGCCTTCGTGGTGCGTACTCTCTTCCCTGTGATCTTCTCCCTGCTGTACCGGTTCGATAGCACGATGGGTCCTGGTCACGCCGAACTGGTGTGCGGCGATCTGATCAAGAACAACCCACGCATCAACCAAATGCCGGGCTGGCACAAACTGTACAACTACGTGCGGTTTGCGTTCGGTAAACGCGGTATCCCGTCGCAAGTAGACGCGGTAGCCAGTAACGAGTACTTCACCGAGAAGGTTCTGTTCAACACGATCTTCAGTCGCCTGTGCTGCGCAGTCATCCCGGAAACGGAAGACGGCAAGAACTTGGCCACTGCGATCAACGCCTCGGTTAAGCAACATGAGACCAGCGGCAGTAAGCTGAACAAGAAAGACTTCTCTGACGGTGATGATGACGATAAGCGCTCGATCTATGAACGCTATCAAGTCGCTGAGCAAGTGAAGACCGCGAACGAAGAAAAGCAGGCCAGCTACTTCGACTTCGGTTTGTTCAACGAGAAAGAAGAAGACCGTCACCACGATCGGTTCAAGTATCAGGCAATGGGTCTCGGCATTAAACAGCCGGAGCTGATCGAAGCTATTTACGATCGCTTGCCCCCTAACTGGAATTTTGAACTGCACGACCATATTCTTAAGCTGCTTCAATTGACCTACGCCGGTGAATGTTCGCCGATGGTCTTCTGGACTTTCAACTACACCCAGCTCATGGCGGCGATTGCCTGCGGTCAAGTGCGGTTGGCAGAGATGGGGTTCAAGTACCTTCCATCCATCATGGGTGCGATCCACAATCCAGACGGCATGCGTAGCTTGTCAGAAGGTTTGAAACTGAACACAGACGACAAAGAGTTCTTCACGTCGATCTGTGACATTCAGTCCCGTAACAACGAAGGCCGCTCGTTTAACGAAGCCATCGTCGCCGCTACCGAGTTCCTTGAGAAGCTGGGTAACGGCATCTGGATGTCTAACCTCGAGTATGGGGTGCTCGATGATCCAGAGATTTACCAACGAGTTGCACGCGGATCTGTTTTCCCGATCGATATCGAAGTAGAGATCAAGAACGAATTCGTCGCACTGAACCGCCACAATAACACCTGAACAATTTTGTAACTAAGAGGCAGTATCATGGATATCACTTTGGTCCAAGCTGTATTCGGTATGGGCAACCAGAACCACGACCACGTTCACCGCCACAACACCATGAACCTGGACAGCATGGCGCTCGACACCCTGAAGATGGAACAGCACTCTGGCGGCATCATGGCCAGTACGCTGAACGACATGGCGTCGATGGCTGGTGGTCTGTCCCCTCAGCCTCAAGGCATGGTTAACGTTGAAGGTGGCTGGAACCAACGCCGCGGTATCGGCATGATGCGTTTCAACGTGACCCAGAATGCGCTGCTTGCACAAGAGCTGTCGGTTGTGGGTTATCTGGTGGGTGGTCACGCAGACGTCTCCGGTGTGAGCACCGACACCATCTTCGTTCCAGTGCGAGCCTGGACCACTCTGGCACAGAACGTAGCCGGCGCCGACGGATTCCCAATGACCAAAACGGTTGTGGAATCCTCCCATCAATTCCTCATGGGCGACCCCGATCAGGTTAAAGACCTCAAGTCGGTACGTCCACTCGATATCGGTAACGAAGCGCTGGGCTTCCTGGCCTGCGAGAACGAAGGGCAGGGTGATCGCTTTGCCGGTACAGTGGGCACTGATCTGAAGACTACCATGGTGGTGTCGAAGACTCAGAACCTCAACCCGACCCACCACAGCCGTGAACTGTTGCGTCTGGCAACTGCGGCCGGGGCAGCGGCGGAATACGGTAGCCTGGAAATGGGTATTGCCGACGGCTTGGCTGGTCAAGGTATTGGCGAAATCGGTGTAACCGACAACCCGTTCTTTGCTACCATGATGTTCGGTACTGGCGCACACAGCATGATGGGGTTCCACGGTTTCTCGGTGGGTGAGATCAGTTCGGTCTTCATCAACTTCGGTGAGGTCCTGAACCTGAACCTGCTGGAAACCGGTAACTTTGCGGCCGACAACAATCTGGCGGTCAGCGAAGCCTATGGTACTGGTCGCGCTCACGAGATCATTGCATCTGAACTGGCGTTCCTGACGGTTCACCTGTTGCTGCAATGCGGTCTGGCAAGCCTGCACTTCTCCGGCACCAACAACCCAATGGACTTCAACGGTCTGGTAGGTTCCGATGACGGCGTGGTAATCCTGCCGGGTGAAGCCATGTCGGTGCTCAACCACGACGACCATGTGGCCAACCGGGTGGAGATGTTCAAGGACCTGCTGAAGACTCACTTCTTCCGGAAGTACACGTCGGTCTACGCGCATCAGAAAACCATCATGAACGTGGAAGTCGACTCGTTCATGTTCGGTGAAACCACCGTGGCCATCTGCTTCAATGGCGAGATGCACACCATCAAGCAGTACACCAACGCGACCTATTGCATCAATCGGACCAGTACCAACATCTCCGGTTCTGACATCGGCTTGTCCGCCGCCAAGAGCTACCTTAACAACATTAAAGAACACTTTGGCGAAGGCCACTGAGAGGGTAACAACTCATGAACGAATTGAATAAGCTTTACGCCGCGATGCTCAAATCCTGGAACTCCGTGATCAAGGACGACGGGCGCATCATGTTCGTGGTGAATGGCGAAGAGTACCCGATCCGTATCGACGAAATGGACATGTACCTGCCACTGTCCAACATCCTCGACAACAACATCGTCAACAAGGTGTTCTTCCACCCGGCCTGTGAGAACATCACCTCGAAGGAAACCGAGGTCTTCAAGATCATTCGCAAGATGACCTGCATGAAGTTGCTGTCGGTCTTCCGCAGCTACCCTATCGTGCTGTTCAGCATCGCCAGTGGCGAGAAACCGAAGAAGGCCTGGCGTCAGGATATCATCGACATGGTCGAGCCGCTCAAGGGCGCCAAGCGGTCGGTACGTGATGAACTGAATGGTCTGTTCGGTCGTATGCACATCGAGCTGGAAGAAAACGGACTCGACAACCGTTTCATCCACTTCACCGTAACCAAGGGCGGCGGTCGTAGCCAAGCCACTGGCGAGCGCGTGTACTACAAGACCAAACCGTCGTTCCCGTTCTACGACGAGATCGTCAAACGTCTGGCTCGCTCTGAAGGTCAGGCCGACAACCAAATGGTCGAGATCAACAACCACTCCGTGTCGCGTGCGGCATTGAAGTTGGCTGTGCATCTGTTCCAGTCGATCCTGCCGGCTGTTATCTCCCCGGGTGACTACACTTACGAATCGACCACTCCGGTGGCTGCTCGTTTGATCTCCTACCTGGGCTGCTACGCTGAAATCGCCGAGCAACTGAACAAGGTGCAAAATACCTTCCGCGGCGACTTCGACAAAGCCGGCGTGTACATGATCGATCTGGGCTGGACCGAGCACCTGGAGGAGCTGCCGGAAACCTACCGTCAAGTTCCGATCATGGACTACAACAGCCACAACACCCAGGACGAAACGCAACATCAAGCCATGGGTCGTAATGACATGGCTGGTCTGTTGTCGGTGAGCAGCACGGGTGGCGGCCAGCAAATGGTCACGACCACTCAGCAGCAGAACCCGCAACAGCAACAAAACCTCATGGTGGGTGACTACGACCTGACCCCTCCAACCATGCAAGCGGGCGACCGTTATGTTCGGACGGAGATCGATCAGGCCAGCGGTCGCGTTCTGCACCACGCCATCAACACCATGACTGGCGGTCCTGTGGTTTACCACTGCACTCGTCGCGGCAACTTCTTGCAGCGTAACGAAATGAACGCCATGCAGATGCAGAACCAGGCGTTGATGAACAACATGATGGGCAACAACATGATGGGCGGCATGAATCCCATGATGATGATGATGCAACCCAACATGATGGGTATGAACCCGATGATGATGATGCAACAGCCAATCACGGCTGGCGGTGTGGCACCGAGTGTTTACCCGGACAACAGCGGCGGCGGTGCCGGTCCTGCAACTTGGTAAGTAAGCGGCCATAAGGCATAGGTAGGGGAGCGCTGCTCCCCTACCCTTTCCCTGCGCACATTTATTTTTTATCCCTGGACTGTATTACTTCGGGAAATAGCGCTTGCAATTGTTGACTCATCCAGCAAGTAAATGGACGTCAAATGCGTGATGTCCTGCGTGGGGTCTTCGATCCCGTTGATGTACGCCGTGGCCCAGTACAGATAGGACTCAACGTTGAAGTAACGCAATAGCCGATAGATGTCATTGCGGTACGCATACAACACGTTCTTCTCAATGATGGGCTTGGTGTGGGCTGTGCGTTTCAACAGCTCCTTCTCGGATCGAACAAGGGTTTTAAAGCGTTCAGTAAAGAACACATCCTTGTCAGAATTGATCTCGTTATTGGGGATTGGCATAAAGCTACCTGTTGAGAATGGGTTAACCGATTTGAAGCCTATATTATCTACTTAGTAAGCATCAATTTCTTTTTGTAATAGAGCATTAGTAGGTGGGAGACTGCGATGAGTGACACGGGTAACGACGACAGTAAGGTCAAGTACAAATATGTTTGTGGTCCGAACCAAATTCATCCGGCGGTAGTGGGCGTTAGTAACAACCTGATTCTGTTTCCTCAGTGTGCATCGGCTGGTCGTTTGTACATGGCCGGTAACATGATCCCAAAATCGGTGGTGACTTCAGGCGCCAGCGAACGAATGATGGTTACGGGTTTCGAATGGAAGCAGGGCTACGCTCAAACTGCCCGCCGGATTGAAGCGCCGGCTAACATGACCGTGGAGGAAGTCTTTTACGTCGGCAGTCAAGATCCGAGCAAGATGACTGACGCGTGGAATAAGATTTGCATCGTTTATAAGAACGATGAGAAGGGCATGTACGATGTATTGGAACTGCCCCGCTACAATACGCAGAACACTTATGTCGGGTTTGAATACGTCTACGACAAAGAAATCCTGCGTCGTCTGGGGAAACCGAACGCTACCTTTGCGAAAGGCACGGTGTTTGCACAATCCCCGCGGATCAGCGAGAGTGGTGAATGGTGCTTCGGCATGAACACCAAAGTCGCCGCAATCTCCAGCCACGTTACCGAGGAGGATGCAATCCAGCTGACTCGCTCGTACGCGGAGAAGCGACTGCGCTGCATGTTTAAACACGACCGGGGTTTCCAGTGGAACGAAGATGAATACGTTCCGTTGATGCTCTACAAAGACGCTAACGGTAACGACAGTCCGTTCCCGGAGTCTGGTCAGCGTATTCGTGACGATGGCATTGTCATGGGCTTCCGGCGTCGTATCACCGAGAACGCCTTGGTGTCTCTGACGAAGAAAGCGCTGCGTACTCCCGATCTGACTTACGACCAACTGTTCTACGCTCCGATTAACTCCGAAGTCATGTCGGTCGAAGTGCTCAGTGACCGTATGAAGAACCGCGCGAACAACCGCGGTACTGATTACATCGAACAGCCGCACAACATGCTGCTGGAGCGCTACGAGAAGAAACAGAACGAGATGCACAACAACATCATGCGTTGGTACGAGCGTCGCATTGATGCCAACCGTGGTAACGACATTCCAATCACCCTGGAACTCGACAGCTTCATTAATAACGCGTACGGCAACTATACGCGTAAAACCAGCACGGGCAAGATCAACCCACTCAGCCGGGGGATCAAGCGCGTTAAGCTGAAAGACTGGAACGTGACGATTCTGCTGCGCGAGATTGTGCCTGGCAAGATCAAGTTCAAGTTCGCCGGTCTTAATGGCGACAAAGGTGTAGCGGTAAGCATCATCGAAGACCACATGGCACCGACCTACGCGGACGGTACTCGTGCGGAAGTCGTGATCAACAACACACCGGCGTTCCGTCGTCAGATCTTCTCGATGTTGATGGAACTCAGTATTAACTACATCAACGTTAATATCCAGAAGGAAGCGATTAAACTCCGCGACCAAGGTGAATACGCTGCGGCGTACCACAAGATTCTGGAATTCTGCATGACTGGCTTCCCAGAGTTTGGGGAGATCGTATCCAACACCTTCGTAACAGAGGACGACATCAAGGACTACGTCAACCACTGCTGTGACAACATGATCGTTGTGCATGTCCGCAGTAACGCGAAGTTGTTCGGTGTCAACATCATTAACGCACTGCGCGAGAAGTACCCGTTCAAACCGCAGAAGGCTACCTTCATGAACTCACTCGGTGAGTACGTGGAGACTGTCAACCCGATCCTCATCAGTAACCAGCACTTCATGATGCTGGACAAGTTCGGCACGGACATGAGCGCTCAAGCGCTGCCTAAGTCCAACCTGTTTGGTATGCCGGCTAAACTGAATGATAGCAGTAAGTACTCGAGCTGGCTGCGAGATCAGGGTAACCGTAACACGGGTGAAACAGAAGGTCGTCTGCGTACCAGTCAACACGGTGGTCAGGAAACGGCTAAGCAATTGGCTATGGCGTATTCGCCTGATCTGCGTAAGGTCATGGTGCGTCGCATTATCCGTGCTAATGATCCGTTTGATATCGATCAGATCGTTCGTCCGGAAGAGTACATCAACAACCGTGCTGTGAAGATGGCTGCGGGTATGTTGTCGGACTCCGGCTACACCATCCGCCACGAACTGCCGTCAGACCGTACCATTGAGCCGCTGGATGCCATGCTCAACAACTACATCAAGGAAGCGGGTCCCATGCCTGACTTTCTCGTGGAAGAACCAACTCCGGTGCCAAGCCCACCAGCCGAACCGCGTTATGCGGGTAAGCGCGGTTTTAATCCGGTAGAGATTCCCGAGGACTTTGAGATGCACGGGGTAACAGCCGGTACCGACAACATTTACGGAGGCGTGTAAATGACGATGCAAATTAGCCTACGTGATTGGGCAAACCTCGAAGAAGCTGACATCCTCCGTTGTCGAGGTTTCCGCCAAGCCGTAGAGGTCGTCGATGACGAGGGCAAGAAGATCATGTCTTGCCTGTTCGCCATGATGTTGACCTGGCAGGGTATGATCGTTCACCGTGCCTACAACGATGTACCGTACTCAATCGATGAGTTGGTGCCGTCTAACAAGAATCCAGACTTCAAGGACACTGTTTACAACGATGACACGCTGGCCATTCCGGTGAACTGGACACTGGAAAAGGTCATGCCGGATATTGACGATCCGGTAGAGTGTGACCGCATCAAGCGTCTGGTGCACATCTGGCAGACCAAACTCAACAACATGATTGTGGTGATGAGCGAGACGTCTGTTATTTCGGCAACGGCAGAGTCTGTGGCTGAGCTGATGGAAGACATTGGGATCATGGACATCCGTGACCGTATCCTGAAGAAAGAAGTCAGCATTGATGATGGTGAGAAAGAGTTCAGTACCTATCTGCGTGATGCCGAGAGTCTGAGCACCAACACCATGGCGCTGTTGGCACGTACTGGTGGCGTGAGTATTAACCAGGCGTTCCAGACCACGATCATTCGGGGCTCGGTGTTCGACTTGAACAACACCATTAACCCTAACCCGGTCATGGTTCCGTACGCCCACGGTATTACCAACCTGGCGGATTCCCTGGGGGAACGTAACGCGTCAGGTAAATCCCTGATCAACAACGGTAAAGGTCTGAAGGACGCCGAATGGTTCCACCGGAAGATTCACCTGCTGTCTGCACCGCTCAGTAGCATCCTGCACTTGAACGACTGCGGTACGACAGTTGGGGTTCCGATGAAGATCCTCAACATGGAGATGGCTTTGTCCTTGATGGGCAAGTACATCATCATGGCGGACGGGTCTTCGGTACTGGTCGACCAGCGCAACATCCACACCATCAAAACTGGTGACGTGGTTACCTTCCGCAGTATTGCTTTCTGTAACTCTCATGACTCCAGTCAGCCTTGTGGTCGTTGCTACGGGAAAATGAAGTCAACCATCCCGTTCAACGTCATGATGATGAAGGACGCCAACGTAGGAATGTACTCGGGCACTACCTTATGTAACCCGATGGGGCAGAAAATGCTCAGTACGAAGCACTTCATCCGCAACGCAACCTCGCGGAAGTTTGTGCCTCACATCCGGGACAAAGATATCATTTATAGCAACGGGGACGAAATCTTCCTGAAAGCTGAGATCTGTGTTCCGGGTTCCGAGTTGATCTTGAAGTCGTCGATCGTGAAGGACCTGTCTGACCTGAAGTCGCTCGATGTATTGGACGACGTTGGGCTTGATAAGCTCCCGTACTTTGCAGACGTTACCTTCCGCTACCAAGTGGAAGACATCATGATGGGTGGCAAAACCACGCAGCAGCATTCGGCGGTTACGTCGGTGTCGTCGCGTAATGCTCGTTTCTCCTTGGACTTCCTGAAGTTTGTGTTGGACAAGGGCTGGAACACGGTGGACAAACGCTTCATCTCCATCGACCTGTCAGATTGGAACACACTGGCTCCGATGTTCTCCCTTCCTTATACTCGGGAAGATTTGGACATGCACCGCGCACGTGTGGAAAACTTCATGACCTTCAACAAGCGCAATACTTCTTGGCGCAACCAAGTGGTCACTCCTAAGGTCTTCGGTGAAGTGCTATCAGAATTCTGGTCGCTCATTAACCAAGAGATCAAAGGTATCAACTCTGTCCACGTGGAATCGCTGTTGTATTGCTGTCTGGCCAGGGATCCCAACAACCTCAACTTCGCTCTGACGAACGGCTCGAGAGATAAATACTTCTCCAGCTTCATCAACTGTATCACCAGCCGGGGCGGAGGCGGGTTGTTGATCTTTGAGAAACAACAGAACGTCCTCAATGACCCGCGTACTTTCATGATCACTGACCGTCAAGGTTCGGTACTCGAGAGTTTCTGGCATCTGGGGGCGTCTTAACACTCTCAATAGCGAGGGTCCTTCGGGGCCTTCGTTTTTTGGTTAAGGGGCTGCTGTATGCGCCATGTAGCTAGTATATCACGAGCGCATAACTACCTCAGGATCTTCGGGTTCTACGGAGAGTTCTACGCTCAAGTGATAGGGCCTTTTTGTCGGGCTAACCTGGCAAAGCTGGGGAAGGTACCAATCCCCGGCACAAACAGAACCACCATGAAAGTAACCCATGTGTTTGCACGGTCTAACTTCGACAGAAGCGAATACCGACTCCCTGCAAGCATGTTGAAAGAGTTTTTGGAGTTCTGCCAGTATCGGGGTTACAACCCGACGCGGGTGGACATGGTTGATGAGCCAGAGCTAAAAGGTGTGCCGGTCAACTTCAAGTTCAGACCTGGGTATGAGAACACCCGTCCCGGTCAGGACGAATGGATCAACTACCAGATGGCGGCTGGCGCGGTTAAGGTTAACAACGCGTCTACAGGTTTCGGTAAAGCGCTGGCCAACGATACACCGGTCAGGACAGCTAAGGGTTGGAAGCCTATCGGTCAGATCAAGGTTAATGACTTGGTCATGGCGCCTGACGGCTCCCACACGTACGTCACAGGGGTGTTTCCCCAAGGTGTGACTCCGACATACCGTTTGCGGTTTGAAGACGGCAGAGAGGCTGTAGCGTGCCCTGAGCATCAGTGGGAAGTAAAAGAAGTTGGTACCAATGAGTGGACGGTGATGACCACTGCTCAATTGGTGGCTAACTCGGGTAAACAGTATGTCATCCCGCTGACGCTGAGTGAGCGTAATCCTGACAACCCTAGCGTAATTGAACCCTACATTATTGGTATGACTGACCGGATACTGTCTGATAAGTATTTGGAAGGTTCACATCATCAGCGGTTAGCACTGCTGCGGGGGTTACTCGACGTTGGGGGTGAGCCACAAGCCGATGGTACGATTCTGTATCATTCGGAGTACGGTGCTAGTGCCAAGATGGTGCGGGACCTGGTGTGGAGCCTGGGTGGTATTGCCAGCGCTGTCTTTAAGCAGTTCGATAACCGGGTAAAGATTGAACACCGGACTCCCCGTGTACTGTTCGCGCTTGATCGTAAGCGTGCAGTGCTGCCGTACGAGGAAAACCGTGACCTGGCGTTACGGATCGAATTGATTACACCCGATCGCCCACAGGAAACAACCTGCATTGCAGTGGCCCACGAAAGTCATTGCTTTGTGATCAAGGACTACCTCGTTACCCACAACACGTACATGGCGCTTCGGACCATGCTGTTGATGGGTGTGCGAACCCTGATCACGATCCAGCCGCGTTACATTACGACTTGGATCAAAGCGCTGGGCGATATCATTGACCTGCAACCTGCTGATGTATTAGTGTGGGAACAGGATCTTTGTTTGTTACAGGAGGTCATGCTCAGAGGAGAAATTAATCCGAAGGTCATTATCGTTCCGATGTCACGCATTGACGTGCACTTCAGGAATGAGAAGAAAGATCCGAAGGTACCAACTCTGGACAAGGTCTTCGAAAGCCTAGGCTGTGGTCTCAGGATCATTGACGAAGGCCATGAGGCGATTCACCAAGTGTGTATCTCGCTGATGTACGGTAACTTCCCCAAACTCGTTGTGCTGTCTGCTACGCTGTCTGGTGATGACCCGTTCATTAACAAGATCTACCGAATCCTCTTTCCGTTTCACATCCGGCTTAAGGAACCGGAGCCCGAGAACTACATCGACATTGTCGCGTACCTGTACGACATTAACCCTCGACGGTATCACCTGAAGACGGTTCAGTTTGGCAGTTACAACGACTTAACCTGGGAACAGAGCATTCTGAACAACCGGGCGGTCACTCAGTTCTACTATGACGTGGCCAAGAAGATGTTCGAGGAGTACTACCTCGATGTTCGTGAGGAAGGGACGAAGTGTTTGTTCTTCTACTCGCGGGTCAACATGTGTGAAGCCATGCTCGAATTGTTCAAGAAGGATTATCCTGATATGGACATAGTGACCTTCCATGGGGAGGACACCAAGGGCAAGGACGCGGATAAGACCAAGTACCTGAAGCACGAGGTGGTCATTACGACACCAGGCAGNTGTGGTACCGGTAANGACATTGACGGGTTGGTTACCGTNCTCTGTTTNCACACCGTGGGNTCAACTCAGCGTAACAAGCAAATGATCGGNCGTCTGCGCGACAAGGTGTTGAAGACATTCAACAATCGCATCACCCCACGGTTCGTATTCGGGGTGTGCGCCAGTCAGCCGAAACATAAAGAGTACTTCCGTAAACGTGAGGTCGCCTTTGAGCCGAAGAAGAAAACGTTCAAAGTGATTGACTCTAACTGCGCACTCCAGTAGTGCGCGGTACCCTTCAGAGTTACCGTTATGGATAAGAAAAAGATCCTGATATTTAAGCTGGAGTGCCCAAAGGCAGGCCTGCTGAGTCAGGTCGTGGAAGACGCACTAGAAGACGCACTGGACGTTGTGCTGCGCCATGGTGAATGTATTGATGAGGGTCTCTTTCTCGGGGCCTTTAACAAGAACCTTGAAGATCAGTTTTACGAAGAAGATGGGTACGTGACCTTCAATGGTAACGATCAGGAACTGTTGAACTTCAATCGTGAACGTCACGGCTGTATGCAGCAGTACATGGTCGAGTTCACCACGGCTTTACGCAGTATTGCTTCACTAAACGAACCTGTTATTGAGCTTGCACAAAAGTTACATTGGAACGACCAACTGTATCTGGCTCGACGACTGCCCAACCACTGGTTAATTGCTGTTGAAAAGAAGGAGACTGACCATGGCGCAACAACCTGCTTCTAGCGACCAGGTCATGGCAATACCACTCCTGCTGACGTGCCCGAACATACATCATCTCCCTACCGTTGTTACGGCAGTGGTGGAGGAAGGTCTCATTGAACTCCTAATGGGGGACAGTTGCTCTGATGACTGGTTTGACGATGGATGGTATTACGGACACCTGAAGGAACGACTGTGGGATGCTAAGGGAGACATTATCCTGGCGGCTCATGGCGAAGAACTGTGGGACTTCATGCTGGATCCGGATGCGGGCTTTGTTCGCTACAGCAACCAGATCGAAGCGGCTATTATGAGCTTCTACAAACACAACGAACAAAAGATCAACTCGCTGTACAACGGGTACGAGGTTAAGTCTGTGAAGACCGCTCGTGCGTTTAAGAACCAATGGCTGATGTTAGCCCAAGGAGTGAAGTTATGAGTGTCCGTTCACTATTCGTCCCAACACCAGAAGTTGAAAAGTACACCAACTACTACTTGGTGCAACTGATGGCCAAAGAACGCATTCGTTGCATCATGAAGAACGAAACCTTCAGCGACATCGCGCCATCGCTGGTGGAACGCTACCTGACCCTACCCCCGGCTGTTCAAACGGCTGACGCGATCAAGAAGTACTGCGAGGCTGAAGGCAAGATCATCAACAAAGCCTTCAAGGAGTTTGAAAAGACTCCTGCTTACGTAAACGCCCTCGAACAGCTGAACCCGTACAAGGGCAATCCGTTCGAGATCACCAGCGTTACCTCCGGCGGCATCATGGTGTTGATCGAGGTTCCTGAACCGGTGTCGGCATGAAAAGCCTCACGATCAACCTTAACCCGGCTACCCGGGAAGAGCTGTACGCAGATATCCATCCGGACTTCCTAGCGCATATCCTCATGGAAGCGCTTTACAACGTCACGCTTGACATCCCGAACACCATGGCAATGTATGTGCCGGTGGTTGACGATGCCAACGAGTACGCGGAAGATCCGGATAGCAACGTCATGGCGTCCGTGGAGTTCCTGATGGAAGTCCTGAAGGGGGAAGACACCAAAAATGGCGTTGACGTCACCACTCCGGATTACCTGGAGAAGATTGGTGAGTACCAGAACTTCATCTCGTACAAGCTCTGCAATGCCATCGAGTCCATCGCCCAGTTCAATGACCTGGCCGTGCTCATGGTGGTTAACACAATGCTGAACCTGCCGGAATTCAAAGCCAAACTGAACTTCTCTACTACCCACTTGGGTGATAAGGTCGTGTTTGTACTGAGCGGCCTGATCGATCTGTAATCACCCAATTAACTATTCCTAACGGTCCGTATGGATTCGTTAGGAATATGTCCGCCTTATTCCCTACACCTGAGGTACATGCGTTATGGAATTCTTAGAAACCGCTATGACTGTTAACGAGATGAAACTGTTCCGTGAACTGGAATACCCTTTCAATCTCAGGATCATCAACGACGTGATTGCGCTGAAGAGCCAAGACAACCCGGACTACGAGGTGTTCGCGCCTCTGGTTTACTACCGTCACGAAGCCGCCCTGACCGTACCCGGGGCAGCGGTGAAAGTGAGTCCATACCTGTACTTCATTAGCAACAAGGGTCGGGTGGTCAACATGCGTAATTCCACCAACCCCAAGTTCATCGACTGGAGCCTGGATTCCAGTGGTTACCCGCACATCGTCACGACTGTCCGGAAGAAGCCAGAACCCCTGACTATCCACCGGGCAATCGCGTGTGCGTTTGTTCCGATTCCTGAGAGTCTGAAGGGGAGCCATCCCAAGGATTTGATCGTCACTCACAAAGACAACGACAAAACCAACTTCGACCCAGCTAACCTCGTGTGGTCCTTACCACCTGAACGTCTCAGCGAAGCAGCTTAAGGCAGAAACGACATGACCCCTGAACAACGTACTAACCTGATCGATCGCCTGGATCGCAGCTTCCTGGCTTTACCACGCTGGGCAAAGATTGCCTGCAAACATGGCATGGGCGCTCCTAAGCATCATCCGGAAACCGGCAAAGAGTATGAATCCTTCCGGGAAGTGCTGGAGAGTGGTACAAACGAGTGGCTGGAAGTCCTCAAGGGCGACTTCGAATCCAACGAAGATCTGGCACCTGAAGAAGTTCCGCCGGAGCCAGAGTTCACCATGCCGTTCAGTAACAACGTGATCCGCAAGGATTGGGTGATGTGGAAAGCCCGCATTCTTACCCATCACAAGGAAGAGGTTGTTCCGCATACCTCTATCGTGTCGGCACTGTACGCGGCCAGGGACAAGTTGGACCTCCCAACCAACTACCCAAACCCTGATCCAGGAAAGCTCATCCTGAATGTACGTGAAGAAAAGGAATGGGACACCTTTGTATTCTTCTACACCGAACCGAAGGAAGAAGCTGAAACTCCTAAATAACGGCCATAGCCCTACCAGCCCGTAATGGGCTGGTAGGGTAAGGTCTTTTCTTTTTTTTTGTTTTATCCGCGAATTGCAGTTTGCAGGTCAAGACGAACAACCGTGCCGCCTGCGGTGTGAGCCGCCTTCATACGCGTCAACATGGACGTAGTAGGAATGAGCACCACCTCCGCACTGATACGAGTGCCGTACATACCCAGGCTTTCGCCACAGCAGGTCTTACAGAAGTTACCGTCAGGCGTGGTGCAGTATTCAGTGACACGGATCTCGATGGTTTTACCCACTTGCTTCTCGAGACTTTCCGCGGTGAGCTGAACTGCTTTCCCAGCAACGATCTGCCAGCTACCAACCCAACCCTTCTTGTTCTTGTGCCCGATACGGATCATTTCACCTTTAGGACTACCGCAGTCCACATCAGTCACACTCGAACGACCCACCAGACGCAGAGTCTCTTTTACCTGTGCGCCACCGTCACCCGTTGCCATCGAACGGGAGTAGGAGCCCGCCACCGCCGTGTTGATGTAGTCAACGATGTGTTTCGGATCCATACCGGTGTTCAGCGACTGAGGCAGCGCCACCCAACCCGTACCGTCCGCACTTGGCTCAATACCGAACGCCAGGAACATCCGCTTACGTGCCGTGTGGATAAACTTCTTGTTAATGAAGAAGTTCTTGCTTGGGCCTTTACGCTGGATGGCTTCGTCCATCTTCACCGCTTGATCCACGATCTCAGTAAACACAACCGGATCGTTGAGCTTATCCTTGTGCAGTTCAAACTGATCTGCCAAGAACTTGGTGATCGATGGATCCACGACCAAGATGTCCACGCCACCCGGCTTAATGAAGTGACTACCCAGGCCTTCCAGGAAGTTGCAGTTCTCGCTGAACTTCATGCAGTCGTCAACGCTTGCCTTGCCCTCAGGAACTTCTTCCCCTGGCAAAGGGTTGTCTACCATCAAACGACTCAGCAGGCCTTCAATGAGGGGCTTGGTGAACTCCTTATTGATGTAGTCCACTTTACCCTGGAACGGTTCCCAGAACAGGATCACATTAAACAGGAACAAACCGAAGGTGGTGGAGACGGGTGTGTTCTTCAGGCAGGGGTGGAAGTCACCTGGTAGATCCAGCTTGAGGTCCATGTGGAACATCGGGCTTTTAACGTCACCCTCCACTACAACTTGCCCGCCTTCTACCAGGGCGTGATACTTACCACCCTCCACAAACACCGCGTAAGGAATCTTCTTGAATGCACCAGAGGAATCCTCGTCTTCGAACTGAATGGTGATCATGGATTGAAGCGCGGCCTTCAACCCGTAACCCTTGTGATCAAAACAGTACTTGAGGAATTCGAGTTTAGTCATCGGTGAGTACCAACCGGTTAATGAGTGTTTCGATGTCGACCATGGCTTTATAGTCGGTGATCACACCACTGAGGTAAGAGATCAGGCGATCCTTGAGCACAGGGTTGTTGAGTTCACTGGCCAAGAAGATAGCCGTCACTTCTTTACCAAACGCAACCAACTTCTCGGGCGTTGGTTCGTCGGTGTACTCCTCCAGCTCACGGCTGTAGAAGTTCAGGAAGCTTTGTACGGACCCACCGATCTGACCGTTGTTACGGATGTGGGTGTAGACCAGGGTACCGTCCAACAGTTCTTTGTTCTGAACGATACGGGTAATGATGTTCTGAGGCGGCATGTCAACCGCTTCTTCCTGCACCAGGGCGTCACGGATGGCTTTGAGCGTAACCTCGCTCACATCGTCTACCATGAGCTCGTAGACGTCGATATCGAAGTGGTCACCCTTATAACGCTGCATCAGCATCAGGTAACGTTCTTTCGGTGGGATGTCCGTGGACTCCAGCAGGCCGGCCAACCCAATCAGATCCTGGTAGTTCTGAAGGTCGTAGAACAAGTGGACCAACTGACAGAGTTGCATCAGCCGATCTTGGCTAACCTCATCCTCGTTCAGCGTAAAGCCCATTTTAACCAGCGTCTCGATTATATTGCCGGTTATGATTTGAAACACCGAATTTTTCTTTTCCGGGATGTGGGTGTTCTCGTCGATCAGGATCTCAGTAATGAGGTTCGGAACCAGCGACCCCGAGCGACCCGTCAAGAAGTCTGGATCTTCCAGATCTTCGTTCTGCGTTTGTGCAGGATCACTGAGGAGAATTAAATTGAACCCCTCGGTCAATATTTTAGCTTGAGGCTCTGGAATAGAGTCCTTAAAGTCACTCCAGATTCCGCCCATGAGGGTGGCGGCTAGATCTTCATCCTCATGCATTACTACCGCTTCTTGGGTCTCAATGATCATTGGGGCATTACCTGGCTGTCAATTAAAAAGGGAACATAGCATAATGGCTACCAAAAACTCTTCGCTGCGTGCTAACAAACAAGTTAAACGCCAGAAACGCGCCAAGCAAAAGCAGGCCGCTATCCGTAAGGAACAGGCCGTCACCAAACAGATGCTCGGTCGTAAGGCCATGGAAAAGGAGTTGTTCGGTAATGTCTCCGACAACGACATCCTGCAACAAGCTCACCGCCGTCTGAAGCAGCTGAAGAAGAAAGCTCGCCAGGGCAAGATCAGTCAGAAAGAATTCGAAGAGCAGATCGCTGGCCACGAAGAGATCACCAACACCGTCGTCATGCAGAACATCAACGACGTGATCCCGGCGCTGATCCGTGTGCACTCCGGCGTTGAAGTGTTCAGCCGCCTGGCCGCTGAAAAGCGCTTCGAAGTAACCGCCGAAGAAAACACCCTCATCAATACCCTCGATGAGCAGGTCGTTCACATCACCGAAGACATCTCGGCGATCGTATCGTTCGTGGAAGACAAGAAGGAGCCTGATGACTACATGGCGATCTTCATGCACTACACCGAACTGTTGGCACGTTGCTTCGAAGTGACCATGCCGGCGCTGATGCTCATGCTCGATGCGAAGAAGCCTGAGATCGACGCGTACGCCGACGAGCATCGCAACAAAGAACTGCCGGTGTTCGAATACATGCGCGGTCTGCATGAAGAACGTATGCGTGTTGTGGTTCCGATCTACCGCACCCGCACTTCGCCGATCGAAGGCATCGTTGAAGAAGCCAAGCACAGTTACACCCCGGAAAACCCAATGCCAAGCGATCCGATCATCGACAGCGATGTGGCAGAAGCGGTGCTGGCGGAAACCCCAAACCTGGAACAAGACGTCCTCGCCGGCGACAGCGAACATCCTTTGTCCAGCGACGTCGTTTCTAACGTCTGAAATCCCTCTGTTAAGGAAAGGTAATCCATGAGCGAACAAGAGAATACGCCCGCCGGTACCACTGGTGAACCGGGGGCTACCTCTGCTCCAGTAACCCCGTCTGCACCGGTTGTGGAAGCAGCCTTTGCCGACAAACACACCGCTTTGAACACCCCCATGAAGAAGATTCTTCCTTCGGTCTCGGAACTCATTCGTCCGGGTACTGAAGAAGACCGCGGCAATGGTTACCTGCCAATCTTCCTGGGTAACACGCCGTCGACTCATAAGGCGGCAAATGACCTGCTGTCCAAGTGGCTGCAACTCACCGCCATGAAGAGCCTGTTGGAAGAAGGCCGGGCTACTGACTCGATGTTCGCTTCTACCAAGAACGAATGGGACCAGCACATCGCCGCCAACTTCCCTGGCAAGACCTCGGCCGAAATGGAATCGATGAGTGGTGATCTTTACCGCTTCATGGAAGAGTACGTCGACAACATCAAGATCCGTTCCAAGGTCATGAATGAAGACGGCGTCACTAACGTCCATGACCGTGGCAGCGACATCATCGGTGGTGACATCACCGGTAAGAAACCTTCGCGTTCCACCAAGGGTTTCAGTGTCTCTGAGATCATGCGTCGTTCGGCCATGCGTGCTGAAGACGGTGAGTTCCAGTTCGACGTGCTGCTCCGTGACTCGTTCTGCATGCTGACGTTCACTCGTCCAAGCAAGCTGGACCTGGCTGGCCTGGTCAACGACATCAACCGTACTGTGCGTGGTTACGTGCGTACCGTCGGTGGCAACAGCATTACCCTGGCGTACATCGCCGGCATGCGTGTGGTCTGGGACTTCCTGTCTCAGCGCATCGTGAGCAGCAGTGTTACCGGCATCAGCGACTTCAAGGATCTGGTGAAGGTTATCCGGATCACTGACTTCGGTACCATCTGCATGGCGTTGATCCGCGCTACGCACAACAACGGCATCAACCTGGAACTGCGCTGCTTGAACAACAAGTGCGACTGGTCTGACTTCCAGGTGGCTGACCCGGACAAGATGGTGCGTGTGCGTCACTCCATCGAAACCGAAGCAGAGTCGGCGATCTACGCCAACATCTACAACGGCAACGAGAAGTACAGCATCACCGAAACCCTGAAGATGATCGGTGAATCGAAGTACGGCCTGGAAACCGATCGGGTTTACAACGCCGACAAGTCGATCTACTTCAAGGTGGCGCCGTGCTCCATGGCCGAAGCTTTCGAAACGTTCGACTTCTACGCCGGCCGCGTCAACCCGCAGCTGCAAGAAATCCGCTCCAAGGTGACCGATCCAAAGGAATACGAATCTCAGGTTGCGATTCTGCTGACCACCCTGGGTTCGACCGAGTTCCTGCACTGGATCGCCAGCTACGTGTCGGTTGCCCCGCCTAACACCGACGGCGAAGACATCGTGCTGAACCGTGCTGAGTGCGAAGCCGGTGAGTTCAACAAGGGTGCGATGGAAGTGATCCTGGACAGCAAGGTGTTGAACAAAACGCTGTCCTCGTTCATCCTAAACAAAACGCCATTCATGTCGCGTACTTTCGTTGGGGTGGCTAACTACCAGTGCCCTAAATGTAAAGAGCGCATGGAATCGTTCCACGACGAAGATCGCAAGATGGGTTACACCCCTATCGACCCGTTCATGGCTTTTTTTACCCTCACCCAGTTGAAGCTGATGACTCAAGCGGCGGAAGCGGCCGAAGCAACCCAAGAAGCCATCTCGAACTAGAATTCGAGCGACGCTTCAGCGGGGAGTATCGTACAGTAGTTACTAACCTGTTAGGTGTCACGTTAAAGGGTGCAGACCCAGACGCGATGGCCTTTCAGGAAAGTATGCTGCACGACTTCAACATGGGGTATTACGACCGTTCCACCATGAGTCCTCATTCCTCTGTTGCGTTTATCAAAATGGAGAATGGGTTCGTCCACCCGTGGTCAATCAAACATATTGGCAACCAATATGGCTACGGGAAAATGAAGGAGTTAATCCCCCTCAGAGACTACTTAACGCTTCCTGCCTTTTTGGTAGACGACTTGGTGGCCGGTATCACTGAAGGTGAAGCGCTTCGGACTAAGCAAGACACTCCGAAAACTGACGACACACCTCTCTCCAAAGAGGACCGTGCGTTGTTGGAACTGGCTAAGAAAGCAGGGCTCGGAAAACTGCCGTAAACCCATCATCGGATGTCTCCAGGGGCCTAGCCCCTGGGGATATCTTATGACATCACGTCTTTATTTTCGCTTCATCACTCAGACGAAAGGGCCCTTTCAATGAGCACTACTAATACGCAAGACTCCAAAGATTATACCCCACCTGCCGTTGAAGAGGTTGCACCGGTTTCCGAGAAGGGCGGCGCTGCTCCTGTTGCAACCGTTCAATCGAAACAAACCCCTGCCCCGGCTAAAGTCGAAGTCGCCCCAGCCAAGATCGCTGAGCCTACCCTGGTTCCGCTGCCGGCTGTGATTGGTGTGAACAAGATCCTCAATGCCAAAGGCACTGTGGTGACTGACATCATGATCAAGCGCATCGACAAGCACCTGGAATACCTCAACGGTACGGTCGGCTTCAAAGACACCGAAGAGCGTGACGAAGAGCAGGTCAGCTTCATCGAAACCATCGGCAACTCGCTCAAGATGGACTTCGACGGTTACGTGGTCTTCACCGACTACCTGCTGACCAAGATCCGCGACAACCAGAAAGTCTTCACCGACGGCCTGGCGTTCCGTTTCTGCGCCGAGCTGAAGAAAGGTTCGTACACCGAAGCGGTCAAGAACTACCAGGCGTACATCGAGTTCCTCACCAAGATCGCGATCAACTGGAACGTTCGTTACAAGCTGAAGAAGCTCGTCGACACCGCCTACGTGATCCAACCCCTGAATCAGAAGGGCAAGGAAAACGTCACCCAGTATTTCAACAAGCTGGCCAGCGTTTAAGCCAGTAACCCCTCCACCCCTCAAGTAGAAGTAAGGAAGCAGGTATGGAACCTCTTGCTATTCTTGAAAACGACGATGACGACGCGTCGATTCAAGATACACCCCACGTCGAGATCATGTTCGAAGCCCTGAATGACACCATCGAAGGTGTTTCAGGCACTGAAGGTTTTAACCTGACTGAAGCTCAGGTTTATGCGCAAGGCGTGCTGATGGCAAGCGGCGTTCTTCGCAGTACCGCTGTCGAGGGTAACGAGGGTTTCTTCAGCTCCATCGGCAGCGGCGCCAAGTCCATCTACGAGTACGTCGTCAAGATGTTCAAGTCGGTGTGGGGGTTCTTCTTCAACCGTGACGCGACCAAGGCTGCGGAAGAAGCCAAGGCAGAAGTCAAGGTTGAAAAACAGAAGATCGAAGTGTTCGAGCGATCTTCTGATCCGGAAGCAGTGGCCTACGCTGAAAAGGCCATGAAGTACATCCAGGCGCGTGTCAAGAAGGCGAATGGTGTTGTGGACGAGGATACCATTGATCTCGACAACGACACCATGGAAGACATCAAGCGCAAGCTGGAAGGCGATTCTTCTCAGAAGAAAGCCGGCGTTGTGAAGCTGATGGACCTCATGCCAAAGGTTAACAAGAACGCTCAGAAGAAGTTCAAGCAGAAAGCTGAAGCGGTGGTCAACGTCAACAAGGCCTTCGTTGCGATGATCGATCAGATCTCCAAGCGTCAGCCTGGTGAATCCAAGGTCCGGAGCGATTCCAAAGCCGGTGCCCTCGCTAACAAGCTGGCCACTGAAACTCGCGCCTATGAGCCGATCGTCACCAAGAACATTGCCAACCTCATCAAGCATGAGGAAGTCAAGGACAAGGCCGACGCGAAGCGCATTCTGGACGAGATCACCCACGACATCGAAGCCGGTGAAAAGATCGCCAAGAACATGAAATCGCACACCAGCGAAATCAGTTCCGAAATCAACGCGATGGAAAAGCTGATGTCGGCCGGGCCTCTGACTCCTGAAGCCAAGTCCGACCTGGACGCACTGCGTTCGGTATTGAGCCGCGGTACCACCATCGCTCAGTACCTGAAGCGTGTTACCGATGCACAAACCGCCATGGCCCGATCTGTAACGGCTGTGTTCGGCGTTTAAGCGTCAACCGTGAATAACCCTAACCCATTCCCTTTGTCGGGGAATGGGTTAGGGTTTATGGTTGCTTACGCAGCTTCTTTCATTTCTTCTGGTGTAACGGTTGGTGTACTTTGTGCTCTGCTGTCACGCAGTTTCTTCAGCTCATCTTCAAAGCCCATTTCGCTCAAGGCTTTCTCGAAGACTTCTTGCAGCGCAGCAGGTTGTGGGAAGCGGAACAGGTCATGGCACAACCCAAACGCATTCGCCTGTGTACTGCTGGCATAGTTCACGGCAATCTCCCGGAACTTCATTGGATCCGCCCCTTGGATCCCCCAGACCTCTGCCATGGTCGTTTTACCACCTGCGTTGAGTGCGAGTGTAGCTGTTGGATACGCACCCTCTACGTCGATGTCAGAGGTATCAGTCCGTCCGTTACTGTAGACGTCATCCAGACCGTTAAACAGCAGTTTACCCAGGGGAGCATTCTTCTCTGTATCGAGCAGCGCAATCCAATCACCCAGAGTAGGCAGTCTCTCAGAGAACGTCTTATCCCGGTTGCTTGGAGTAGAACCCCAGACGTAACCACGCTCACGCGCCATGAAGGACAAGGTGTCCGAGATCATGCTTGGCTGAGAGACGTAGTTGAAGTATTCCGAGTATTTCAACAACATCGGCAACGAGAGACTGAAGTCACTGGTCTTCTCGTTAATCTCTTCAATTACGAAGTTGTCGCAGATGTTGTACATGGAGTACAGGTATGGGTGATACTTCTGCATGTAACGGTGCCACTGAGGAGAGCCTACACCATGTTCGTGGCCTTCTTCGGTGTACAACTTACCCGGTACATCCTCTTTGCTCGCAATGCCTTGCAGAGAGGTGTCCTGGAGCTTCCCTTCAACCGGCTGACGCTTGATCGCGTAGAACGAACCCGCATCGGCAAACTGGAAGGTGGCCATGGTGCGAATCGTTGGGAAACGCTCTTGCCATTCCAACGGCATCTTCGTGCCATCTTCTTTATGCTTGTGCGTACGACCCGGGTGGTACTTGTACGACTTGTACTCGCGAGGAATGCGTGGATCCGAATACACTTCCGCCAAGTTAAAGCCGTCAGCCAACAACGCCTTCTCGTTCGCTTCCATATCGTAAGCGGCGTTCCAAGCGGCTACCCAATCAGGTTCCCACTCGTGCATTTTCTGGATACAGGCATTAACCACCTGACCCGGGGTATCAAACAACTGATACTCGATCTTGCACTTACGACGCTTGACGTGCTCACCGAGGTACTTGGACTCGGCTTCACGCAGTTGCTGGATGATCTCGTGGTCTTCAAGATGTTTACCAGCTTTCTCGGAATACCACGTACGAACCGCTGCGAAGTAAGCCCTGGTCTTGAAGGTCACCGATGCCATCATGATCGGCACGCCCTTCTTGAACATGTCACCCTCAACGTCATAAGCCGCTAAGGTGTACGCCTCGGTTTCCTGATGAATACCGTACCGTTCAAAGTACTTACGCTTGAAATGAACCGGAGGGGTTTGATCCAAACCAAACACATGGGGGTTGTTCTTGGCCTGACGCAAATCAAACGAACTGTCGTTACGGCCGTAAAGGAACTTGTTAACCGCAGCTGCCAACTGACACCGAGGAACCTTGTACTCTTTGCACATGCTCTCTTCAATGTAGTCTTTGTGCTGCTTGAACTTACGCTTATCTTCTTTAACAATCCAGATAGGCTGCTTGTAGTTCTCCAGCGCTACCAGGGAATTTGAACGTGTGCCATCCTCGTGGATGTTGGTGATCTTGGCGCACAGCAGATCTTTACTCTTGTCAAAACGGTTAATCGACTGAGCGGCATGTTTGCACACTTTGGCAATTATGGGGGAGACGTTAGGTAAGGTTGATTGTTCCATGGAGTACCCTGCATTTTATGCCTGCTTTTGACACTATATTAATAGGGTCTACGTATCAACTTAAAGGAGTTCCCGCGCATGATCTCTATTGATTTCCTAAAACAAAGCCGTGCTGGGATCGAATTCATCGACTTCCAGACGACTCGTTTCTACGACGTACTGGCTGCCTGTATCGAGAAACACATCTCGTACGACACCGGTGCTGCCGTATTGAAGGACAGTGTCAGCAAAGAATTGTTAGCCATCGTTGAAGAGTTCACTGGCTTCAGCAATATCACCATCAAGTACGAAGACCAGGGCAACCTGGCAGTCGACACCGGCTACTTCTCGCCGAAGCACGTCCTCAACAACGAAGGCGTGGATCAACTGATGGGCATCACCAAGACCACGTTGTACCGCTGGTTCGCTGAGAACAAGGTCAAGATGTTCAAAGGCACCATCGACTACACCACAGGCAAGGTAGGTGGTAGCTTTAAAACCGTCCCGGTGAATTTGCACATCAACAAGAACCTCAGTGTAACCTTTGCCCCTGAGAAGGTGGCCAAGCACGGTGTTCCTCTGCCTGGTATTATTGCCGGTGCAATCGCTCACGAGCTGGGTCATGTGTTCGGTGCCTGCATGATGCTCTACACCGCTGCGTCGGACAACCTGGTAGCCAAGGCGGCTTTGGCACACTACAAGGCTGCTGGGCGTACTGAAGACCGTGTGGTGGTTCTGAAAGACACGGCTGCCATCCTCGAACTGGATCCGGCCAAGATCGCTGAGCTGCAAGCGATTGCTGAAAACCCGAATGACGACTCCTTCATCCTCTACTGGAACAAACTGACCGTGCAGCGTAACAGCCGTCGCAGTCTGTCCGTAGGTGTGGAGCGCATGTCGTCGGAAGTGGTTGCCGACATGTACGCCATCCGCATGGGTTGCAGCAAAGGTATCATCGCCGCCATCTCTGCTTTCGTAGACATCGGTGCGATTACCGTGATCACCAACAGCCTGCTGAGCGCAACCATCCTCACCGTGCTGGCGGACATCACCTTCCTGCCCCTGTTGATCAGCTCCGCAAGCTTCACCCCGTTCTTCGTGTTCAGCGGTCTCGTGTTTACCACGTTGTTCATTGCTGACTACTTCTCCCGGGGTTATTCGGGAGTCTACAACGCTGACCACCGTCGCTTCGAAGACGCCATTCGTCAACTGATCGCTCGCCTGAAAGAAGACAAGCGCATCACCGCTGCCGAGAAGGCTGAGTTGACCAAGGACATCGAAGTATTGCTGGAATTGGGTAAGTCATTCAAACCCTGGTACGACAATACCGTTATCGGTCGCGCCATGGGCTGGGTGTTCAACGGTGGCGATTTCAAGAAGCAAGAGATCGAGCACTACACCCAGGTGCTGACCAACCACGAGCTCAACGTGTTCAGCATCAAGCTTGCCGCATTGAAACAACGTCGTGACCCGGACAACATCGAAGCGTAACCACCCCCATTTAACAGGAGTACCATCATGTCTCATTTGCCACACGTTATGGACTACAAGAAGAAGCTGGTCGAACTCGGCATCTCTTGCCCGCAACAGGGTGCGCAGTTCGCACTCGAAGCGTACAGCACCGCGATCATCCGTCATCACTTCAAGAACTCGTGCAGCATCGGCCTGAGCGAAGACGAAGAGAACTACGTCTGGAAGATGCTGGACCGCTGGAACTCGGTATCCCCGATCAATGGTTCGTTCGTGTTCGCCACCGTCAAGGACCGCATGACCCGTCTGCGCGCGGCGCTGATCACCACCGGTCGTCCTATCCCGTTCACCACTGTGGTTGTGGTAGAAGGGACTGAAGGCGTTGACGTGGCACAGAACGAGCAGTTCGAAGTGCTGGTGGCCTACCTGATGTCTGAACTGGGGAAAGGCCATGAATGAGTACCTGGACTCGTACAAGCAAATTGCCGACGGTCACCCCGACGACTCGTACGAACCGGGAACCAACAAACAGCGCATTGATCTGACCGAGTACTACAAGGAAACCAAGCAAGACGACGCCACCATGATGGTGAGTGGGATCGAAGCGATGAACCTTGGTAAGTTCTCCAAGCGCGTGGCCGGTTACTTCAAACTGGCGGGCTTTGAATCGTACGACCCGTTTCCGTCTGAGCGTAACGCCCGGGCTGGCCAGGAAGGTTTCTTCGCCACTCTGAAGAACGGGTTCAAGACCTTCATCGAGAACATCATCAAGTACATCCGCATGGCGGTGGATTGGGTGGTCGACACGGTGCGTGGGATCTTCGGCTTCCGCAAGAGTGCGCGAATCAACAAGGCGATCAACGATTCCTTGGATGACCTCAAGAAAGAGTTCGTCACCGTGCTCAGCGGCCTGGGTTTCCCAGCGGCGGAATACAACCTGGAAAACTTCCTGCAAAACCTTCCTCCTAACCAGGACCGGGTAGCGCAGTTGATCCTGCTGAAAAGCAAGTTCGAAACGGACCAGGGTTCCATCGATGCGCTGGGCGAAGCCTTGCCATTGCTGCAACAGTGCATTGCCAAGCTGAAGAACTCCAGCGACCGTGTGACTCAGGCATCTTCCAGCCTGAAGATCACCATCAGCAAGGAACACACCAAGGTGCGCGCCCGCGGTCACCTCAATGAGAACTGGGGTCAGCCTACCCCGGATCTCCCAGCTGAAGTCAACCGGGTCATGAAGGCGATCCTGGACGTGTCCACCGGTCTCGACGCAGTCGGTCTGGCTACGGAAGTGTCCAAGCTCTACAACCTGCTGTACGGCATCAACTTCAGCAACGATGAGCTCATGACCGGTTTCAGTAACGTTCGTAAGCGCATCCAGGAAACTGTAGCGACCGAGACTGTCAAACTCGGCAAGCAGGACATCCCTGTGCTGTTGACCAGCATCCAGTTCCTCAACATGCGTTACATCGAAGTCACCTCGGATGACCTGGACCTCTCGAAGATCAACTTCAAGAACCTGGGCAACACCGTGGACAAGACGGACGCAGAGAAGGTTGGTTTCATCGCCGACTTCTACGAGAACCCTGCGCTGGTGCAGATGTATCAGCAGATGACAGTTGACGTGCGGAACTTCAGCCAGTTCTGCTACAGCGTATCGAGTTCCCTGATGGTGGTGGAGAAACAAATCACCAACCTGGTGGAATGGTACAACCGGGCACACGCCTTCTACTACCACGGTCTGCTGGAAGACATGGAAGAGGTGGCGAAGATCAACCGTGAAGCACGTGCAGCGGGTCACACCCCGTACGCCAACGCGGCTGGTTATCCTCGTGAGTTCGTGTTCATCAAAGATGCTGACGCTCAAACCTTTGCTGAGAAGGCCGGTGCAGTGTCCGAGACGATCATCTCGAACGACTTCGGTGGCGTTAAAACCACCTTCAACAACTTCGCCAAACAAACTGGCTGGGGGAAACTGGTATGACCGACGTTACCTACGATCAGTTGGTTGAAAGCCGCAACGCAGCCATGTCTGAAATGAACGGCTGTCTGTCCTCCCTGAAAGGCATGGCAGAGAAGTTGCACGAAGGCGTCTCCCTCAAGGAAGCCTGCGAAATCGTGGACCGCTTCTGGCCTACACGTGAAGCAGGTGAACTGAAGACTCGTCTCTTCAGCTCGTTCCCCAAGGAGAATGGACAGGTCCTGTTGAACAAGGGCCTGGACAAACGCATTGTGGAAAACATCGCGGTGGACATCACGCGGGCGTACTTCCACAACATCTCCGAGTACGTCTCGTGCAAGGTTGAAGAGTCGCTGGCTCACATCAACAGCCTGGGCCTGGATAACGGTGCGGCCGCTGAAGCCATCGGGCAACTGCGCAAGCAGGTAGCTCGTTACCTCGGTTACATCAACTGGGGTGTGTACGAAATCAAGACCCAGTTGTTGGGCAAGAACGTGGACTGGGAAGAACTGACCCCATCGGTAGATGGTGTTGAGAACGGTGATTACCTCTTCCTGGAAAACCTGCCGTTGCTGACCGAGCAAGCGCACGATCGTTTCATCGAAGAGAACCTGCCCCAGAAGTACGGGTTTGCTCTCTCCGACCTCGATTGGCGTTTCGGTACGCTGGAAGCCGTGATGGAACTGTCGTTGCTGTTCGCGAAGTACCTGCACGAGTTCGAGTCGAAGATCGGTAACAAAGAAGTAGTTGCGTGAATAACCCCTACCCCATGCCCCCGTTAAGGAAGGCATGGGGTAGGGGCTATGTTTGCTTACACGTTTGCAATGCTCGAATCGTGTGGCAGGAAGATGATGTCAATCGCTTCCTTAACGCCCACACCGCCATCACCGGTCAACTTCAAGTTCTTACGGACACTGAAGCCAGTGAGGTTATCCACGTTACTGATAACGTCCACTGTGGTATCACCGGAGATAGCGCTCAGCTTCACGGACACCACCTGGTCACCCACGTCTTGCATCAGACTGGTGACGAAGTTGGTAATGCCGATCGTCATTGCGCCGTACAGAGCCACGTTGATAACCCGTGGGGAACTGGCGGTTAACGCATCCTTCAGGTTTTGGTTCTTGTAACCCGCTGCCGTCAGGTAATAGGTAATGGTAAACTCGAGGTCCTGCTTGAGGAACGACTCGTAGTTGCTGTTGACCACCACCTTCTGGTACCCCAGCTTGCTGCGTGGCTGGTAGAACAGGTCGGTACGGTCCAGCGCTTCCGAGGTAAAGGCTTCCATGTCTTTACTGATGACGTTGACGAAGTAGTTCTTCGTGTCCAGAGCAAACTGGACGTCATACGGGTCATCGCTGAAGAAGTAGTTCCCGTCGAAAGCAATGAAGTCCCAGTGGTACTTGAGATCACGAGGAGCCAAGATAACAGGTTTCCCGTCTTCTAACACCACGTCACCCGCACGATACAACAGACGCGTACTGCCGTCAGAGTTGTAGACGATCTGACCAGCCTGTTGTTCCAGGATAGCCTCATCGTTGTCATCGAAGACCAACTCACCTTCTTCATCCCGCTTGAACTTGTTGACCAAGTAGGTTTCAGGAACGTCTGTTGGATAACGCAGGTACTGGGCTTCACCCACCAGCGGACGAATCCGGCTGTAGAGGTTACCCATCAGTTTACCGAAGGTCACGCCGTAGCGGGTCTCGATGATCGCAACCATGTCTTCAGGGAACAAGGACTGGTCGATCTTCGCATCGGAATCCGTTTTGCTGAACTCCTGGTCACCCACGTAGCAGAAGATAAACGTCATGTCGATCTTCAACTTGGAACCGGTGCTTGGCTGGACGGTACCGAACTGGTGCAGGTTGGTGAAGTAAATCACGTCGTTCACATCAACGTCGAACTTACTTTCCAGGTCAAACTCCCAGATACGTTCCTTGTCTTCCGTGATGCCCACCAGAGTACCGGCAATAGAGGCCAGGCTGGTGGAGTCTTCGGGGGAGATCGACAGCTGCATGCCCAACACGTTGTTATCGAGCTGCTTGTACGCGTCACTAGACTTCGTCACCAGGGTGATCTTGTAACCGGTGTCAACGTGATCAATAGCAATCGACCCCACCCCCAGTTCAAACCCGAGTGTCGAGTTCTCAGCCACGAAGGTTTGGTTGTTGACAGTTGGGGCATCCAGGTGATAGGTCCGCAGCACGGCCTGGTTGCTGGTCATGTCCAACACGTAGTAGAACGGTGTGTAGACCAGTGTCGAAGACGACATCGTGTCCACAAGCTGCTCACTGGACATTGCCAGGTAACGGTTCTTGTTGAGTTGGTTAACCAACTTGGACGTCGGGGTGGTGATGTCGAACAACACGTTGTGCGGGATGGTAATGCGCTTACCGTTATCCAACACCACGCCTGCACCCACCAGATCATTCGCCGAAGCCAGGTGACTGCCCACGTAGCAAGACATCGGAGCGTAGAAGCCCTTGTTGTCCTGGATAGGTAGTTCCTTGCTGAGCGAGTAGGTCCGCTTGGTGAGGTAGTCGATGGTCTGCACTGCGCCGTAACCGTAGTTCTCAACCTTACCTTTCAGGTTGCTCTCGGTAATCGGGGTATTACGCTGGCGACGGTCATCAATCAACGCTTGCTTCATCTCGTTGAAAGGAACCGGGTTAGTGCCGCCCGTGGTGATATCGATCACCGCCCAGGCCGCACCACCGGCGTTACGCAGCATGGCCGACGTATCACCCAGCTTGCCAGCGCCGTAACGGAAGTCCTGGTAAGTTGGAGTAATCGACTGCGATGGGGTATCGCGCAGATCCTTGACCAACACACCCTTGGTGGTGTAGGTGTAGATGCGGATCGTGCCAGTCCCCAGCTTGTTGCTGATGTAGACGTCAGGGATCTCGTAGTTGAACACGTTGTTAACCGTGTCAATATCCAGAGCCAGGGTAACCTTCAACGGGTCAAACACGTCCTGGTCGAAGGTGACGTCAATCTCGTTCAGCTGCCCGTCCTTATAAAGGAACGCACGCACACCGAACAAGTAGTCCGAGTAATTAATCGAACCCCGGCAACCAGAACTTTCGTTCGCCGTGATGTTTTCAGTCGCTCGGATATCCAACTGCTCAACAGGAATGTTGAACAAACGGTAGATCTTACCGTTAACTTCCTTGAGGTCCTTTTCGATCAGGTTAGTACCGATCGGACTGAAAGGGTTGTTGGTCTGTTCGTCGTACACAGCCTGCCAACCGGCTTTCTCACTATAACGCAGCTCTACGCCGTTGTTCACGCAGAAGCTGTAACCGTTAACGTCGAGGATGGTGTCCTTAGGAATCAAGATCACTTTGTAACTAACAGTGGTCTTACCCTGAGTAACCGTGACGTCCTTCGCAATGTCCTTGAAGGAATCCTCGGTGATTGCGAATTGCAGCATGGAGTTAGCCGGCATGGCAAACAAACCAAAGCGTTCGTCATCACCCATGTTGCGGCTGAGGTCGCTGACGTTACGAGCGTGCTTCAGGGCTACCTTGCTGGTTGCGTCTTCCAGGCGATTGAGGAAGCCGTGCGTAGTACCCAGGATCAGGTCCATGCACAAGACCGCTGGGTGAGACTTGCTGTTCAGCTTGACGGTCCCGTTAAACCAGTTCTTTTCGATTTCATCAACGATCAGGTTAATGCCTCGTTGCGGGTTGTTCGCCAACCGAGTCAGATCATCTTGAGACATTGCCATCAGATTTCTCTCCAGTATTCCATTTCCATGGTGTCAATGTTGATCCATGGATAAGACTCGCTGCCGTCAGCGTAGTGTTCGGAAAATGCAAGTTTACGATATTTCTGCTCACGAACAGACGGCAGCAGGTCCGGGTTGGATTTCAAGGTGCAGCGGTTGAACATGTCGGCAATACGGATGTTACCGAAACGGAAGCCTACAGAAGAGAAGTTAATCTCCAACTCATCCTGTCCCTGCCCACGAATACTGTTCTGCGTCCGGTCGATGGTACTGAAGGCACCCGACGGGAATGTGGTGGGGATGCTGCTCCCACTACAGAACAACCACTCGATGTTCCGCATGTTCTTGTTCATGATCACGTGGTAAATGCGGCAGTCGTAATCAATGTAGTTCTCGATCAACGCAGACGGGTAAGGTTCCATCCCCTCATCGCCTAGCTTGACCGCTTCAATGTAATGGATCCAGGCTTCAAACATGTAAGCAAGGAAGTTAGGTTTAGGCACGTGGTACGACTGACGAACGTCGAAATCGTAGTTGACCTTCAGCACACCGTTGACGAACTGGTAGACTTCTTTACGGAAGCCTGGGTTGGATTTACCCATTGCCAGTTGCAAGTCAGGGAAACCAGAACTCACCTTCAGGTAGTTGGTGAGCGGAGGAATCCACGGGTACTTGGGGTTGAGAATATCGGACATACCACTGTTACCACGACCCCACACCGGATCCAGCATGCCCTTTATATAAGCCAGCAAAGTATTTTTCTGAGGCCTGTACAAAGGAGCCAGCTGTGGATGTTTGATGACGTTTTCGTCAGACAAATTCAGCATGGGCCTGCTAACAAACGCTAATCCTATGGTGTCGTCGGGGATGGGCGCTAGCTGGTTTCCTGGACCGAGAATTCTGATGCCCCGGAGCATGTTGACCAACGGACTCTGTATCCCGGGTCCACCGTTTTCCTTGAACGCATAATCCAGGTACTCAGGAACAGTTTGTCTCGTTAAATCAACGGTAGGTTTCTCATTACCAGGTGTGCCTTCAAACCATCCCTCATTAGAAATCGGGCTGTCAGCCATAATTATTTATTCCTTCTCGGAGAGGTTAACATGATCGGAAGTGTACTCAATCTGGGGTCTTTCTTACTCGACTTCGCGTCGAAAGTCTACCCAGACAGCAAAGATATAGGCTCGGCAGCCGACGTGGCTGAGCGGGTAAAACGTTCATACAATGTGGTTTCGACCACATCGGTGACACAGTCTGCAAACCGCGCAATCATTGCTCCAATGTGCGGTATCGAAGCGCCTTTGCTGCACCAGGAATTCATGGCTGATCTGATGCAGATCGTCATGCTGCGTGACGTCGTGGCCACCCTGACCCACTTGGCTTTGCAGAACTCTGCTGGCATGGGTGTCAAGGTTCAGGACATTATCGGCACCATCAGCCCTAACCGTGGCGGCATGCTGTCCGTGCTGGGTGCTGAAGCCCTCAACGACAACATCCGCGGCCTGGAAGACAACACTGCCAAAGGCGAAGACGAAGACAAAACCAACTTCGTTCAAGTCGGTGGCAAGACCTTCCCGGATCTCCACGAGTTCGCCCCGCTGGCCATCGGTAAGGTAGTGAACGCTACTATCTACGGTGACAACGGCGCCAAGATCGAGTTCCCGCTGACCTTCCGTCAAATCCCGATGCCGATGAAAGCGGCTGACCTGACCATGACGTTCTCGGCTGCGAAGATCGAAGACGGCTTTAAAGCTCGCATCATGATGATGAAGACCGGTGAGTTGACCTCTCCTGAATTCTGTTCTGGCTTCGACATCGTTAAAGAGCGCTTCCGCATCCGCAACGAAGAAATGTCGGGCTACTATAAAGAAGCCCTGGCTCGTGAAACCGGTAACCGCATGGCGGCGATCAAGACCGGCCTGGTCAGCTTCAACAGCATGGCCAACACCTTCATCCTCAGCAAGGACACGGCCAACCAGCTCGAACTGGACATCGGTAAGCGTTTCGATGATCCGAAGTCGCGCGAGAAGATCTTCTCGGCGGTCAAGGCCAACACCATCATCGTGTGCAACGAAGACCGTGGCGTGTTCACGTTCTACACACACGGTTCGAACATGGCAGAGACTTACACCCGTAAGGACCTGTCGAACAAATCCAAGAAAGACACCGGCAGTAACACGCTGGCTGATCTGGTCAAACTGTTGAACGGGGGCGTGTAAATGGACGCAATTGAATATAGCGCTGGCGTTGAAACGTTTAAAGACACTGAGGTCATCTCGGCGTTGCTGAACATTTCGGTTGCCGCCACTGACCTGGAAGGTAACATCAGTCGCATTCGTAACAGCGACCTGGACCTCTCCGCCGTTGCCAACGAGTGGATCATCACCAAAGGCCTGGGCAAGTTCCTGCGGGACAATGGTGTGCGTACTGACGACCTGTCGCAAACCCTGCTGGTCGGTGTTGCTGCGATCCAAGCGCTGGTGCCTGAAGTGACCAAGCTGGTCAAAGGCTACAACGAGAAGATTTGGTCCGGCAAGATGCTGACCCTGCGTCAGACCAACATCCTGAACCTGATCGAGCACCTCACGTTCTGGATCAAGTTCACCCGGATGATCTTCGACGTTCTGTTGACCATGAACAACAAGGACATCCACGCGGACCAGTACCTGACCAAGTACGACACCCGCTGGATCAACGGCACCGATCGTTTCTACCGTCAACTCACTGCCGAGCTGCTGAAAGGCTCCAAGGCTGTGCTGGCGCGTTTGAACGACGTACCGGATATCGAAATGACCCCTACTACCCTCGACGTGCTGGAAAGCACTGAAGGCGCTGACAAGGTCGATCTGCTGAAGCAGGGTTTCGGTGTCCACCTGGTCAACCCGATTTTCTGGTACCACCTGGCCTGGTCCAAGATCAACATCATGCGCATCGAAAACATGCGTCGTGATAACGAACTGTTCGCCATGAAGATCAACCAAGCCATCAACAAGAAGTCCGGTGGCGGCGAAGATCCTCAGCTCGAACGGCAGATCGAGATCTACCAGAACGAGATCATCAAGAACACTGTTGCCATCGAACAGATCGAGAAGAAATATGCCTGATTACAGACTGATCAAAAACGGCTACGTGGAAGCGTCGTTGTCTGATCAGGAGTTGGCGTCGTTGTTCAAGAACTTGCGCCTGTTGCGTACGGACTCGTACAACGACTTCGAAATTGTGGTGAAGGGTTACGTTGCCGTGGAAACACTGCGGGAAGCGAAACGTATCACCGGTAACAATTTCGCCCACTTCCTGGAACTGAACTTCGACGGCGGCCGCGGTCCGCTGGCAAGCCTGGTACGCGACATCGTGCATTACCTCAATGGTAAGCAAGGGCACCTCACCGTGCTCACTGCGATTCGCATGCAAGAACACGTGTTGGAAGCCTCTGCCCGTGCTCGCTCTGCAACTTATCAGTCGGGACATCGTCCGGGTGGTAATGAGCCGTTCCTCAAGGACGGTTACCGCATCGAAGACTACGACCTTTATCGTCTTGCTGCTGGTATTGGCCCCGCCGCTGTAGGACGGATTCTTTTACTCTTGGGCGGAGAAAACAACTATGCCTAGTCCTGAGGTTCTTGCGAACGAGAAGTTGGCGGCCGAGATGGCTGCTATCAACGTGGTGACATCGACCGAACTGGTTGAAGCCGCTACGAACACTGGCGACCTGAACCGTTACCAGAACGAACTGGACAACGCGAAAGACCGTGTTCAGTCCGTGAAAGACACACTGCAAACGCTCAAGGCTCACGAGGTCACCCCGACCTTGGTTTCGATCCTCGACAACCAGCTGGACCGTTCGCAAGTACCTATCCAGCCGGCTGAAGGTATGAGCGCGGTAGAAGGCGTTGAAGCATTGGGTCTTACCCTGATGCCTAAAGACTACCTTCTGACGCGCCTGGTGGGCTGTGAGGGCTTCCTGGAAGACTTCTTCAAGAAGACGCGTGAAGTGTCGAGCCAGATGTCGATCAGTTTCCGCGAGACGTACATCCTGTTCACCCAAAGCCAGGACTCTCTGGACAAGTCGGTGGACCTGCTGGAAAACTCGCTGAACACTTCCCCGCCATTCGAAAAGGATCGCGAGAAGATTCTCCTGGGCAATCGTCTGTTCAACCTGTTCAAGGTTAACGGTAAGGTCGACGAGAACTGGGTCGAGAACCTGAGCAAGCTGAGCCGTTCGCTGTCGGGGTTGAGCCAGAACTACTACCTCAACAACCGCAACCACCTGAACGCCACCCTGAGCTTCTTCGGCGGCTTTGACGGTAAGAACCAGGTCCAGGCTGAAGAGCGCTTCATGCTCCTGCCAACCTCGATCCCTTCCGAGCGCTTCAAAGAGTGCACCTACCCATGTCCTCAGCACTCCACGGCCGCGGCTAACGCCAAGCAGTCGGTTGAGCTGATGGGTGGTGCCTACTTCGTCGACATTCGTCAGAACCACGTGGACAAGGCTACCAAGTCTATCGGTGCGGTTGAAGACTTTGTTCAGCGCATGCTCGACATCGACATGACTGGCTTCGACAACTCCGCCCCAATGATCTTCCCGAAACTGGACTTCGAAATCAAGTCCCTGTCTTCGAGCCAGATCAAGGCTGTGGTCAAGATGCTGCGTGAAGTCCTCAAGGAATGGCGCAAGGTCTTCGACGGTGGCGAGAAGTTCAAGCTGGGTGAGTCGGATTACTCCGAGATCACCAAGGGCTTCTACGAGTCGGACATCAGCGACGAAATGAAAGACAAGCTCCTGACTACGTTCTCGGCCATCGTGCGGAAGAACCAAATGGAACTGCTGAACATCCGCACTGCGGTGAACGGCTACCTCGTCCTGATCGTTGCTGGGCTGATCGAGCTCTGCCACACTTCCATCAAGGTTAACACGCCTTAAATCAAGGTCGAGGTGGAACATGTCACAGATCCAACGTGATCTGACATCTGCCCTGGAACAGCACGTTCAATTGCTCCAAGCGAACAATGACGTGCTGAGTCTGGGTAAGCTGATGTCGACCAGTCCCCATTCTGTAGCGGGGAACGAAGCTTTCGCTGACAGCATGAAAGAACTGGGTTCTGGCCTACTGAGCGTTACTATGTGGGTCGGTGGTAAGGCTTTGAACGCCTTTACCGCAGGCATTGAAGCGGCTGGGACCCAGCTGTCTAAGTCCTTCGACGACAACAAGACTTACATCAAGCGCTTGTTGGGTGACGTAGGCAAGAAGGATGAGCATGAACTGAAGCTCACTGCAACACAGGTGGCGATGATTACCTGCAAGGGTGACATCCACAGCATCTCCGGCGACATGGACGTGCTGATCAAACACCTGGAGCTTCTGGATAAACACAGCAAGGCGGTCCTGGATCATTTGGACGCCCAGCTGATTGCCGTGAAGAAACTCAAAGACGCCAAACACACGGATGACGTCTTCGGGGTTATCGACGCGGTCGAGAAGTTGAAGTACCCGGCTTTCGCTGCATCGGCCACGCTGCCAGGCGGCAAGGAATGGACCTTTACCAGCGGTGAGGATGATTCTCCGAAATATTCTATGTCGGGGGATACTCCTGCGGGCGAAGGTGGAAACCTTTCGTTGTCCAAATCCAGTGCGGCTGAACTGCTGAACAAACTGGAGAAGGTCAATGTCCTTCACCAACGTGTCAAAGCTGCCTACGACAGCTATCTTGCTTTTATCAAGTCCTGGGCCGAAATGGTTAAGGGCGTTGACGAGAACTTGACCAAGCTGGAATACCGGGTAACGAAGTCTGCGTTGAAGGAAGCCGAGAAGCTTCTGGAAGGAAACCGCGGGGCGCTTGCATTTTATAGTGGATTCACTCCGCGCGTGGTCGGATACACCGACCGGTACATTCATGGTGTACTGGGTGTTTTCGCTTAATTGTTTATAAACAAACTCACTCGTTAACGAACAAGGGAAATACAACATGAGCATTCTGTCTCGCTGGAACGGCTTCGAAGAGCTGGAATTGAACGGCGGCACCCTGCCGGTCGAAGTAACCGCAGCTGCTGAAGATGCAGCCCGCGCCGAAGTGGCCGAAGTCCAGGTTGAACTGGAACAACAAGGCCAGGAAATCGAAGAACTGCGCGCCGAAGTGGCCAACCAGGACGAAGCCCTGGAAGAAGTTCAAGAGCTGGTATCGGGCATGGAATCCATGCTGGGTTCGGGTTCTTTCCACTCGCAGTCTTTCGCCTCGCTGTACAACCGTGCTGCCAAGCTGAACACCGTCCTGGGCGGCGCTTCCGTTGACCGTTGCGGTACCGAATCGATGACCGACGCTGCCACCGCGCTGGTCATGGCTCGCACCGGCATGGAATCCTTCATGGAAACCGTGAAGGGCTACGCGAAGAAAGCGATCGAAGTGATCAAGCACATCTTCAACACCATCATCAACTTCTTCGTGGGCCTGGTTAACGCCGCCGAGAAGCTGGACCGTCGCGCTACCCAGATCGGCGAGCGTCTCGAGAAAACCGAGAAGCTGAAAGAAAAGGTCAAGCTGGGCGGCTGGAACGTGCTCTTCGACTACGAGAAGCATGGCCTGGCTGAAGGCACTGAAGGCTGGGGCACTACCCTGGGCGCTCTGCGTGGTTTCGCTGACGTTGCCAGCGACGTGAACAAGGTGTCGGTTGCTTCGTTCAACTCGGCCTACGGCAGCCTGGTTTCGGCCATCAAAGGCGACGCCAAGAAAGACGTCGGCGCCGCCGAGAAGTCGGAAGGCGACAAGAAAGTCCTGATCGGCATGAGCGCTGGTATCCGCGTCCACGCCGAGATGAAAGACGGCAGCGCGAAAGACCTGGCTGAAGCAGCTGAAATGGCTCGTTCCGTCAAGCTGTTCTTCGGCACCGGCGACGCCAAGAAGCTGACCAGCGGTGAATCCGCTCCGAAAGCTGACAAGGCCAAACTGAAATCGGCTCTGGCCGAAGTCAAGGCAATCGCCAGCCAGCTGCGTTCCGACAAAGTTTCGGCGGCCTTCTCGAAGTCCGTTCGCGACAAAGTCATCGGCACCTTGAACGTCGTGAAAGCGGACGACAAGGAAAAAGAGAAAGAAGTGAACGCTCAGGTTGCACTGGTTCGCGCCGTGTACTCCAGCGCCTCTTCGGCCACTCAAGCCGTCAACAAGCAACTGGTTCGCTGCGCGAACTGGACTTGCGACGCGGTCGCTGCACACATCTAACCCTCACCGGTTAAGTTGCTGATGTAGAGAAACTAAACGCCCTGGGTTCTGCCCTGGGCGTTTAGCCTCTATGCCGCATTTTCATTTTTAGGGGATGCTATAGGCACGTTCTATTATCCACCGACAAGGGGTTTCCTTATGTCCATTTCTGATAGTCCCCGTTTTATCAATACCCCCACGTTGTTGGAGGAGTACAACGAGGACCAAAAAGGTTACGACCAAGCGATTGATGGGGATACCATTATCGAGCTGAGTCATGAGTACAAGGCTGTGGCAGGTAACGAAGAGTTCTACAAAGTCCTTCTGACCAACATGACTTCCCGTCAAGGTGAAGTAGCGGGTAACGAAGGTTTCATGGAAACCATGAAGAAGGGTGCGACTTCTGTTATCCAGGCAGTCAAGGATTTCTTCAAGTGGCTCTTCTCCTTCTTTACTGGGAAGAAAGAGATCGCTGAACGCAAGGTGATGACCCTTACCTTGGAGATCGAAAAGAATGGCGTGATCACTGACCCCATTCCTTACCCGGCCTCCTACACCAACGTTTACCCGAAGACCGGTATTACGGCTAACAACCTGGCGTGGCTCATGCCGGCGCTGGCGGACATCGAAGCAGCCATGAAGCGTGTTGAGAAATACGTGGGTGTGGTTGAGAAGACTTGTAACGTCTTGGTGGCTGACATCACCATGACCGGTGTAGACGAAGGGAAACTCAAATCGTCTATCGTCGCTTTTATCAAGGAAAGTCAAGAAGCCCTCGGTGTTAAAGAGCTGAACAAGCCAACTGAGTTCTTCGGTCTGAATGACTTCCAGATGGATGGCAGCGGTAAGATCAAAGAACTCCCGGATCCACCGAACACCACCAAGGATCCAAAGTTCCGCACCGACCAAACCCAGGTCCTCACCATCCTGAAGAAACAACAGGAACTGGTGAAAGCAGCGGACACCATGGTGGGTAATACGACCAAGCTGGAAAAGGTGTTCATCAAGGGCCTCAACAGCTCGCTGCAAGGCACCAAAGAAAAACCACAGGTCAAAGCCGCTGAAGATCTTCAAGAGATCGTCCGTCACGTCATGGCGAACCTGAAGATCATGGAGATGGCTGTGTTCCGCGCTATCTTCGCCACCACCGACCTCCTCTCCGCCACTGTCAAGAAAGGTTGACCCCATGCGTCTCAATCTGTTGAACCAAACTGTTATTGTGGCGGCTGCGGTTGCCAAGGCTGGATTGGTGGGCATGAACCCCCGCTTCGGCGCCACCACCGCTGTAAACGACCGTGCGTTTAAGTACGCGGTAACGGGTGACGTGTCCAACGCTGTCATGATTGAACGGGTGAGTCTGAACGAACTGTTCGACAAGATCCCGCAAGACATCACCGGTTTTACTTTCGACACCCCTGTTCTTCTGGTTGCCGACGTGCATGAAAAGCTGGGTGTGGATTTCGCTGTACAGGAATCCCCGGTGGACATGCTGGCGTTTGAAGAGATCGGTCCTGAGGACGCGCTGGGCGAACTCTTCCTTAAATGGAAGCGCGTGGTGGGGCTGAGCGACTTGAAACGCTCTGAAGTGGACCTCAGCACGTTTGAGGACTACATGTACATCGATGCCCGTAACGCTGTGCTGTTTAAAGGCACCGTGCAAGTCAAAATCAAATAAGGGGTCCGACATGGGTCTTTTCATTCAGTTGCACCTCTTGGGGTTGATGATCATCACCAAGGTATTGGAAATCGACAAGAGCGCTCACCCGGTCTTGGCCAAGGTATTGGAGTCGCTGGGGATCTACGACGACACCCGGCCCATGACGGCGGATGAAGTCAAGAACTGCTTCTACATGGTGCTCTCCGCGCTGGGGAAGAAGTTCACGTACTACGACGCCAATGAGCTGAAAGTCAATTGGATGCTCAACGACTACCTTCTGAATCTCTACTACGACATGCGTAATGGGATCTATGAACGACCCAAGACGATCGCCATGACTATCTGCGGGTGTGGCAATCGCGGCGGTACCATGGATCAGACGTCAGGCGTCATGAAGTTTGTGGAAGAAGTCCAGTTCGTGTTCGAGAAGTTGGAGAAGTTCCACGCTGGCGAAGATGACTTTGGTACCGAGATCCTGAACAGTTATGTCCGTAAGCTGGAATACATCGAGAAAGTGCTCGAGCTTACTGACGTGTTCGTTGCCGGTCGCTTGGGTGCCATGGCGGGTACGCCTGAGTATTCCGAGGCGCAGCTGGCAGACATCGGTGAGATCCCGGATCCTGACTTCGATATCGATGGTCTGGCATGCAGCGGTAGCACTGGCTGCCTGTGCGGGTGCACCATGGATCACCCTCTGAAGGTTATTCAGGGTATGGAGGACTTCCTCAATGGGGTTGAATCCTCTGACCGCGACTACTTCGTTGGGGTGGCTGGGGCGAACAACATTCGTCTGGAAGGCTACACCGGTAACGAGGGTCCTGTCTTCGATGCCATCAAGGATGTGGGCGAGAAAGCCTGGAATGCACTCTCGGCTTCGTTGAAAGCGATTAAGGAGATGTTCTCCTCCAGTGACTCCTCTGCAAAAGTGGAGGCTGCTGAAGAAGCCGCTGACAACAACAAGAAAGCCCTGGCCGCGATGAAAGACACTGCGGCTGTCATCAACGACAAAGCACGTCAAGGCATCCAGACCCTGGCAGACACCATTGACCCGACCGGGAAGATCAAGAACCTGGTGAGTCAACTGCGTACGCCTAAGGACGCCCCTAAGGTGATCGACGCGTTGATGGGACTCATGGCCAAGGAAGCAACCAACAACGGCTCTGTGGGCAAGCAGCTGGATACGGCGGCTACCTCCATCTCTGATCTGAAGTCGGCTACGGCTGCTGCGTCGGGTGATGAGTCGAACAAGGACGTGGTTGCTGCCAAGAAGTCCAAGGTCAATGACAAGGTCAAGGCCAGTAAGGAAGCCATCAAGGACGTCAAGTTCGAACTGGCTGCTCACAGCAAGCTGATGGACGGTATCAAGAAAGCCATTACCGGGATCAGCCCAAAGATTTTCATTGTCGACAAATCTAAGGACGAGGGGAACAAAGATGAATAATGTACATCCCCGTATCCTGGGGTCGATTCTGGCTCGCTTGCAGGAAGGGTCAGTTATCAAGTCTGCCAAGTCGGTCTCTGCCGATAACTCCGTGTTCGAAGTAGAGCAGGGCGGAGCTACTCGTGAGCTGACTGTACCGAAGGTGGACGTTTCTACCTACCTGGCGGGTCAGACCATCGAGATCGTGGCCAAGGCTGGTGATCGCTGGGAAACCATCATGGAACGCGTGTCGGCCAAATACCGGCTGTTCCTGGTGCCGGGTGTTGACTACACGACGGACACCGCCAAGGTTGAGTTCAGTGAAGCGGACTCCGCTGTGAAGATGTACGAGGTGTTGCCAGACAGCATCAGCCTGAAAGGCAGCATCACGGTCAAAGCCATCTGTGGTACACAGCGTGCGCGTCCTGCGATTGCCGTATGCTGTGCGTTGGATGAACAGAAGACTCAACTGGCTTTGGTTAGCAAGGTCTTCCCTGCCCATGAAGTGATCCTCATTGGTCCAGGTGGTCTCCCTGCTGGTTTCTGCGACGGTTTAATCGAACACCTGACAGACTTGGGCATTGAATTCATTCCGAGTGCTCAAGACCTGGCAGGGGCTGAAGTGATCGATCTGATCAACGACGGGGTGTCTGATCTCGCTATCGTGAAGACGGCCAGCGAGCAGATGTGGTTCGTACGCTATCGACTCCTGTCCGCCAGTGGTGAAGACTCAGCCGGTTAACAGGCATAACACCAGTATGGAGGTTGCCCTCCATACTGGATTCGTTCATTCGTAAACGGGAATTCGACATGCTCGAAACTTTCATTGAGTCGGAGGAAGATTACAATGCTTTCTTCAGACCAGCTATCCACGATTCCATCCGTCAAGTTCTCAAGTTCTACGGATTGAACAGCGGTAACCAAATCTATTTCAACGGTGAGAACGAGATCACGCCTTTGGTGGGTAGTCTCGCCACTGACGACGTCCGTTCTACTCGTTACACGGACGGTGTGTTCCGGAACAAGATCTTCGTCACCGCTGAGGTTGAGCAACACGAGTTCAACTCCGGCAACAGTAACCAGCGCCGCATGGAGACTGAACTCCCGACGTGGTCTGATGGTGGCGAGCTTCCGCTAATTCTCACACCTTCTTTCGAAGGACGTCGTATTACGGTAGGGGTAACTGCTTACTTTAATAGCCGGACCCTGGCCAAACAGTTCGTCAACAAGATCAACCGCCTGCAAGCCAACCAAATGGTCGAGATGAACTTCTCCGCCACGGTACACTTGTTGATCAACCCACAGATCATCGAGTTCTTCAAGAAGGTGCACGCGCTGCTGGTTCAGTGGAACCCTGCCACTCCTGAACTGCCGGATTGGTTTGATGCAGGCTGCCGAGCACCTATCACCACCATCGCCAACCGTATCGGCAACTTCGCCCGCATGGTTCAGCCGATGAAGTTGGACAACATCGGTATCCGCTTTAATGATCCGGAAACCAAGTTGGCACGTAAGGCTGAAGTGTTCGGTAAGTACGAAGTCACACTCAGTTACAACTTCTTCTTCCAAGAGTTCATTGGGTGGGAGTTGCAGTACCCGCTGATGGTTTACCAAAGCCAGATCCCGGAGGAGTTTATCCCTGCTCCCCAGGAACAGCACACCAAGCAGTTCAACAAACGAGTGGCTCCAGAGGTGGCCTTCGCTGCGTCGTTCGCTTTCCCTGACCGGTCGATCCAAGTTCCTTATTACGTCAAGCTGCCTGAGCATGACCCGTGGAAGTGGAAGTTCCAGGATTGGATCCAGCCAGTTCTTCAAGCGCGCTGCACAGTTGAGGATGTCCCGACTCCACAGATCGGTGGCAACATCTTTGACCTCCCAGGTTACGTGTGGAATGAAAAGGTCAAGGCTTACATGCTGCGTCGTCGTGAGTGGGCGTTCAGTCATACCCACACGCCGTTCTTGGTACAAGTCTACAGTGGCGATCGTAAAGTTCACGCACCTCAGCTGTCTATGGACGAGACTGGGCTTATAACGCTCTCCAGGCCCCCTGAGATGAAGAACACGTATCGAATCGTTGTAACCCTCGACTGGGCGATCCGCGACTACTCTGACGCGTTCTGGGATGATATACGGAATAACCGGGATGACTGGCCGGTGGTGGAATCGATCTTCCCGTTCTACGACTGGGATCAGTACCCAGACGGCTGGATTCATCACCTGGACGAAATCCGGGCGGACATCGCTAAAGGCTGGGGTCGCATTGGTCACCGCATTAACAACTACATGATGAACTTGGACCTTGTGGCCTTTAACCTCCTTGAGGAGAAGAAATAATGTCATTCGCCATCACACCACTGGGGAAGGAAGTTGAACCTACCCCAGAAGTGCCCAAGATTTACAGCGACACGTACAAACACTCCATCGTGGACTCTTCCTTTCAGCCTGAGCGCAGCATGCTCAGTATGGTGGACGGTGCACCCCGTATGGGTGAGTACTACCGTTGCTTCCTGAACGCGGGTGAGGAATCCACTCCCTTCGCACCAGGCAACACCGGCACCTACCAAAGCTACGAACGCATCCACAAGTGCATCATCAAGCAAGAAGGGGACGGAGCGTTTAACTTCAACCCTGAGAACGCTGAAAGCACCAAGATCTTCAACGGTTGGGCGATCAATCAGCTGGCGCCTATCCGCAACGACGTAGTGATCTTCGACATTGGTGATGGTAACGCCGGCCTCTTTGCGGTCACCGAACAACCTGAGCCTCGGAACATCACGGCTAATAAGGTCTGGTACATCACGTACCAATTCCTGTGCATCGTCACGGAAGAGATCTACCAGCTGTTGAATGCCCGGGTTGTTGAAGAATTTGTCTACGACAAAGACGCCGCGTTGCACTCCAGCGCCGACATCATCAGCACGGGTGACTACCAGCTCGGTCAGGACCTGTTCCGCTGGAAAGGCACCATCGCCAACTATCTGATGCGAGAGTTCTACTGGAACCCAGAGAAGACTATCGTCTACGACACTGCTGGCGATGAGAAAGTGTACGACCAGTACTTGGTGAGTTTCATCAAGGCAGTACTCCCGGCCGAACTCCAGACCACGTACCCGTTCATCAACGAGTTCTCGGTGCAGTACGGTGGTTTGGATCGGGGTTACCACGGCACGATCAACATCTGGGAAGTGCTGCTACGCGGTGACTTCAACCTGCTGAGGATCTGTGACAACAAAGCCGCCATGATCCAGACCACGCGTCTGGCCAACACCCGGTTGTACGGCAACCTGCGTTCCAGCAAGATCAAGTGGTTCATCGCCACCGACCCAGAGAACTACAAGCTGTATAAGCAGTACTTCAACATGGACGGGTATCCAATCCAGTTGCCGTCTACGGAAAGTACGTTCTCGGGTTACGTGTTCTCGGAAGCCTTCTTCAATGGCACCACCGAAGACCCATTCGAATTACTGGTCTTCTCGATCTTGCGCGACAAGGTTGTAGACAAGAAGAAACTCCTGGCTTACTGCGAGGGGTACTTCGACCTCGAGAAGAATAAACAACTTTACCACGGCGCGATTCTGATGCTCCTACTGGAGGTCAGCCGTAAGCTAGGAAATCCTCTATGAGCATGTCCCATTCGCGTTACAACCAAATTCGTGAGCGAATCTTCTTCCTGTTCAACATCATCAACAACCGTGCGTTCCCGGTGTTCATTGCTCCCAAAAGCTTAATGAGCATCGAGGAGCTGCGCGGTCGTTACGAGGTCAAGCAGGAAGGGTACGCGAACGACGGCGGGTATTACGACAACCCCCAATCTCGGAATATGACCTGTCCACAACTCATCGATATTCTCCCTAACCTGACAACACCGGATGAACTGGGTTTTGGGAATGCCAACGTAACAGTTGTGCAGATGTACGAGTCGCTTCAGGAATACATCGGGTTGTGGTGCGAGATTGCTAACAACGCACCTGAGTTCAAGACGCCACCGATGAAAGAGTTGCGTTGGCTGGAAACCTTAGCCTGGACACTGTTCCCGACGTACAAGCGCGTGAAGCACTTCGTGATTGACTACGACATCGAGAAACAGTTGGCAAGTGATCGGGCGTTGAACAAGATGGGACTCATGGGGCTGTCCATGCTGTTCGACTATTCCAAGAAGAAAGGTGATATCAGTTTCATCTCTCACTTGGATGGTCTGTCGGGGAACAGTGACGACATCATCTCGGCTGAGAACTTCATGTCGGATCGTCCAATGGTTTCGAACATTGCCGTGCAGGACAGTCTGTCACAGCTCGAGTCCAACGACACAACCGCGAGCGAATGGCTCTTCAGGGGGTAAGACATGGAAGTTCCAAAGCCGTTAGCCAACCTGGTGTCCTACGCTAACTCTGTTGAGCAGGGCGCCAGTGAGCGGTTGTTTACGATGACCGCCACGATCATCACTCCAACTGATCAGATCCCCTTGCTAATTCCGACGGGGTTTGCTTGCCTGTCACTGTTTGGTATCCACCACACAGACGACATGAAGATCAAGGCGCAGCTGCAACCTGGCGTGTATCAGAACAGTGTACTCGCCAACAAGGACAACCTATACATCGAAGTTGTAGAGCGTCAGGGGTACACCCAGACGAAGTATCGGTTCCGGGCCTTCCCGTTGCATGACTCCAGTGCGGCGATGTCGGCTAACAACACGGCGTTGGCGGACCTCAGTACCAAAGATGCACTCAACATGGTGGAGGTCCAGTTCCAGCTCATGGACATCGGTTATGCCAAGTTACGGACTGAAACCGTAGCGGATCACATGCTGATGTGTACGCTGGACAACGTTCTGCATTATCAACTGACCAAGTTCGGGCAACAACTCGACCTGACAGGGGCTGATGCATTTCGTGGGGTGGACATTGAATACCCGTTTGACAACACACGGGTGTTTAAGCAGGTGGTCATCCCGCCCATGCCGCTGAGTAAGCTGGCCGACTTTCTCCAGCAAGACGATCAGTTCGGTTTCTACAGTCGAGGGATGTCGTCCTACTACCGTAAAGGGATGTGGTACATCTTTCCTCCGCTGAAGATTGGCCGTTACGAGAGTGCTCGGAAAGTAGCGAACATTTACGCCTTGCCATCGGACGTGTTCCCTACCCTGAAGAATAGTTGGTTTGAGGACGATAAGGTTCTGACCATTCTGTCGACAGGTGAAGGTGACAACACCGACGGGAGTGACATCCACAAACTCAACCACGGTTCGGGTAAGCGGGTAATCAGTCCTGATGCGGTCATGGGTGAGACAGGTCGGTACTACGCCAAAGGACAAGCCCTCACAACACGGGCGGACTCCCTGTCGGAGTACAAGACGTCTCAACGGGGCAGTGGGGAGGAGAACATTCCTTTCCATGCGACTCCTACCAACAACCTGTGTAAGCTGCTGTCGCAGAACGCATACACCGACGGATCGATTGTATCGAGGACCTGGCACAACTCCAGCCGCAATCGTATTGTTCCTGGAATGCCTTGTCGGTACTACTTCATGAACGGCAGTGACGCGATGATGTACCGAGAGGGCACCATTGTTTCTATCCGTTCTGAATACCAGCAGGACACGCAGAACCCTGGGCAGCCTGTGTTTCGGGAGCACAGCACCATGGAAATGTTTTTAGCGAATAATGTGATCCCCGCCGAGGTTTGAGTCAATGGATATATTTTCTTGTCCAGTGGCTTATGTTTATACACCAGTAATGGAAGCTCTTGCGGAAGCAGGGGGAGGGAAACCCCCTCCTTTTTGCTTCACCTATTCAGAAGGAAAGAAGAAAGATGACAGAAACAAAAGAAACTCCTAATTACGAATTCAGTTACGTCAGCGAGATTGAACAATGGCTTGGTGTCTCAGACATTCGTGAATACCCTGAAGGTGTTCGTGCGGCGGTTCGCAAGATTCTTCTTGAGAAAGTCCCCGGCGGTAATTGGAGTAGTCGTGAACTTCGGCACCTCCTGTTCAGTATCAAAACCGATGGCTTCTCTTCCATCCCCGGTAGCATTCTCCAGCAGACACACAACGTTGCGGACATTACCCCGAACAGTCTTTTGGGTGATGTAATGCAGCAGGTGGAATGGCAGCGCGGAGTTATCGCGTGGTTGCTCGATGAGCTGGAAGGTAAACACCCTCCCCTGGGTGAACGTAACGACACCTAAGCCCCACTACACGGTTTACTCCCCTACTCCGCAATGGAGTAGGGGAGTATTCTTATAAACGCTCTAACGGCTTTACACGGCTTCAGAAGGTGTAAAATCATAGCCAGGCAAACATAACCCTTAACTCTCTCCCCGGGAACGGACCCCAGGTGAGAGAGTATTTGGGTGGTTTATTTAATACTAATAATGTCTGTATTAAAAATTACTGTTTTCTTACAGGTGGTCGAAATCATTCACGAGCTCACCGGTGTCGGTGATCTTCTGTTGCAGACTCCGACGAAAGCCGGCTTTGGTATTGATATCGTGCTTCAATCCGAAGACCGGATCGATGTCGTAGATGAAGAACCGTTTGGTTGGTTCACACCCTTCCCCACGAGACTTGCCGACGCAGCCAGTAAAGTAGTTCTTTGTATTGGTTTTGGCCACATGGATCGTCAACTCGATATCCACTTCGTTCGTGATCTTGGTGGAGGTTTCAGTCATGGACTTACCTGCCACTTCACGAGAGAAGTACACCTCAGACTCATCGTCTGTTTCTTTCAGCATCTTCTTGGCTTCTGGGCTAAGTTGATGCGGAGTTACAAAGCAAATACCACGAGCAATCATGAAAGAACGAACACGACGGAAAAGGATCTGAAGCTTGTCAGACTTGCTTTCGCCTGGGATCTTGTCGATTGGCACCAGACCGAGGTAGTCGTAGCCGTACCAGATGATTTCGTGACCTTTCATCTCGAGGTTACGAACACGGTCGAACATGCTTTGCATGCTGTCTTTGTTCGCTTCGATCTGGTTGATGATCAGGAACCAACCGTTCTCTTTAAAGCAGTCGCAAATGGTCTGGACGATGTCAACGGCTTCCGAAGTCTGGAAGTCTTTGTCGTACTCACCCCGAACCGTCAATGCGAGTTTGTACATCCGCATGATGATCAAGTCCATGGTATCTTCTGAGGATTCCATGAGCAGGGTGGGGATCTTCGCCTTGTTACGCAACAGAGGTTTGTTGTACAAACCAATGGAGGCCAAGAAGTGAGCCATGGTGAGAGACTTACCACGGTTCGTCAGGGCGTTGATCAGGTACATCTTGGACCGACGCATGCCACCGTCAGGTTCGAAGGCTTGGTTGATCGCCTGGAGGCCTAGCCGGAGGATACCTTCGCGACTGTTCTCCTTCTTGGCCATCTCAATGATCCCCATGAACGAGTCAGGGGTTTCCGAGGTGACCGTGTGGACGATCTCAGACTGCCGTTCGTCATACGACATGGCAATCCGTTCTTGAATCAGGTCGGACAGGTTAGCCCAGTCTTCCTTCTTCATCTCGTGCAGTTCTTTGAAGTACGCGTCACGCACACCGGCTTTAAAGCGCTTCTGGAACGCCTCGTTCTCACCGTTCATGCGCACTTCAGTAACGTGCTTGTAGACCAGCTTACGAGTCATTTCATCGTCAGCACAATCTTCAAGACCGGCTTCAATGGTCCTGCGAAGAGTGTCATCATTCTTGCAAAACAGCTCAACACGCTGCATTAACAATGATTTTATAACAGACTCATCGTTAGGTTGCTTCAGCAGCCACTGAATGGTGGTTCGAATCGCATCACGAGTTTCCTTATCCTGACTGAAAACATCAGCATTAGGTTTCGGGAGTTCTTCTAAGGTTTCTACCAATTCGGTGATCAGGTTATTGTCTTTCAGCTTCTTAGCCTGATAAAGAGCAGACAGTATTTTAACCAACACCAGTAAATCGTTCATTCAAAACTCCCCGGGAGCTAAAGATGATTTTGAATTATCCTAACGGTAATCCGTTTAAATTCTTTTTCCTGACCAGAGGGATGGTGGAGACTCTGGTCCGTTGTTCGATTCCGTTGCAAGACTTGGACAAATTGTCGGCATACCATGGCATTCTGACTTACGGAGAAATGGCCGACATTCTCAAGTACCAACTGATCGTCGGGAAGACGATGGGTATTCCAACCACGGACGCTGCCGCTCAGTTCGGTAAGGGCTTCGATGGTGCCATGCTCGCAGATGCATTCAATGCGTCTAACAGTGAAGCTTTAGCCGGCCAGTTCCAGGCGGCCTCGCAGTTCCAATCCCTTGTTATAGGGCAAACCATTGTTATGGTGGCAGGTGTGCGTACCGACAAACCCCTGCCGGGCTTCTCTGTGCAAGAGGGGAGCACATTCTCAGCCGCCCTGCTGGAAACGATTTATGAACGTGTGGGTTATCTGGAAGCTCATTCCGGAAAAGTCATACATCCTGCTATCGGGGAATTCACTCTGGCGGAGGTTTTTAAACTCCTCAGCATACAAAACCCCTAACACCCTTACATATTTTATGTGCAGCTCAACTTGCGCAGACAATATATCTGTTTACAAACTGTTTAACTCACAGAGACTGACCACATGGCCAAGAAAATTTTGACGGCAGCGTTGAAGCCGAAAAGCAACCTGTTCCACGCTATCCGTTCTTCGCTGGTAAACAACAACGCCCTCGCCACCTTTGCCGGTAACGAAAGTTTTGGCGAGTTCCAAACCCAGATGGGTTCCGTTGCCGGTATCGAAGGCATCAACCTCGGCGCTGAGCTGGCTGTACTGAAACCCGGTTCGTTCGACGCCTTCATGGGCGCCAAGCTGCGTAAGGGCCTGCCAAGCGAAGCCCTCTCCATGTTCGGTGAAGCCGAGCAAGGTCTGAAGTCCATCCAGGGTCTGGAAGGCTTCTCCATGCAGAACTTCGCTGGTGAGCAGGCTGACCTGAAAGCAGCCAACATGACCCTCAACGCGCAGTCGCACTTGCAAACGCCTGCTGCCGAGGCACTTTTCACCACCATCTCCGTCAAGTACGAAGATGAAGGCGCCGAGATGGTTGTTCGTGCCGCTGGTCTGGGCACTTACGCCTACGGCAACAGCGCATGGCAATCGGCTTCCGAACTGCGTCCGATCTTCGGCCTGCTTCGCTCCGGCGAAATGTTCAAAGACGAAGTGCTGGCCCTGTGGCCTGTTTACCCAACCGACGCCGGTGACGACACTCGTCTGCTGTTCGCTGACGCCGCGCTGGTTGCTCCACAGAACGCCACCTACCCTGAAGGCGACGCCTACGGCCGTAGCGCTCACAAAACTCAGTTCCTGACTGTTCCGGTTACCGTACCGAACCTTCTGGCTCTGACCCAGGTTCCTGGCCAGCGTCAGTGGACTTCGACCGACGAGATCGAATCGAACTCCATCAGCATCCGTACCCTGGCTCTGGGCGGCAAGATCGGCGCTACCGCGGTCAACTTCTTCATCGACACCCGTTCGATGTCGAACAACACCTTCGGTCCAACGTCGATGGGTCAGTCCTCGGACGATCGTCAACTGAACATGCACATCCGTCACCTGCCGGGCTTCTCGGTTGAAGACAAAGATGGCGTGAAAGTCGGCGAAACCCTGTTCGCAACCTTCAAGACCGCTGGCTACGAGCCGCTGCTCACCGTTTCGGCTTCTGGTAACTACCAGCGCCAAGGCAACGAGCTGCGCCTGAACGCCGGTACTGCTGAAGTGACCGCTCTGAAAGAGCTGAGCTCCAAGCGCATCATCACCCTGGGCAAGGCCGATGAAGATCAGAAAGCTCTGATCCGTTCGTTCAGCGGCGGCACCGTGGTGGCTCTGAAGCCTACCTTCAACGTGTCGAACACCAGCCGTGGCAACTTCGGCTACCGCATCGAAGTCTTCGATGCTCGCAAGCACCTGTCTGTACAGCGCCGCTCCCCAGTATCGGTGAAATACCCGATCAGCAAGGACGACGTCAACCAGGCTTCGCTGGACTTCGCTATCGGCCAAATGTCGATCGTGATCAACAACCAGTGCTCGCGCAACGCGTTCGACAAGGCTCAGGATCACCTGAAGTACATCACCTCCATCGACGGTTCCCCAGTCGTGGGCAACAACCAGGGCTCCAACGTCCTGGCCGGTCAGCACTTCGTTACCGCTTCCGCGGTGAACCGTGCGATCAAGCTGCAAGACGTCGTGTCGGCTGTTGACTCTGCCGGCGTGTACGAATCCGTCTGCGCTGCGATCACCAACGAAATCAGCGACATCACTGCTGCCCTGAACACCAAGTCGGGTCTGGCTGCGATCGCTGAATACGGCGGCACCGATGGCAACATCGAGTGGACTGTTGTTGTTCACCAAAACCTGAGCCGTTTCGTAATGCGCTCCGGCGATGCTCGTACCACTGGTCCGAAGCAAACCCTGAACGTTGTCGAAACGAACTTCGACTCGCAGATCGGTCAAATCCTGATCGTTCCGAAGAACACCTCCACCAACGATACCATCAACCCTCTGGGCGGTATCGGCGTGAACGTGTCCAAGGAAAACATCCTGGTCCAAGGCAACGTCACTCGTGACCAGCAGGACTTCGGTGTGGTCATGACCCTCCCGATCTACAAGCACTGGGCTCTGAACCCAATCATCGGCTCGCTGACCATCACCGACGCCCATGACTTCCTGGGTGACGAAGGTCTGCTGTCGAAGCTGGCTTCTCAGCGCGTTACTGTCGACAACATCGGTGACGCTGGCGCGAACGTTGAGCCAACCGAGCCGGTTGACCCAAACGCCTAAGCCCAACGGACTACGGTCAGTTGACAGTAGGTTGATGCTTCTGTCAACTGTACTGATGCCGGTTGGGCTGCTGGTTGAAGTGAGTTGAAACAGAGTCTGCTCCCTCCCTCACCTCGAAAGGGGTGAGGGAGGGTAGTAGTCTTATGTTTGCATTTTGATATTTGGGGTCCACTGGAATCTTTGAAACCTACATTATTAGTTTAGAATCGTCTAATAATGTTTCCATTGGAGGCCTCCAAAATGGACAACGAAATCAGTAGCTTCAAATTGAATTACAGGATCGTCAATCGATCAAGCCAAGAATTGATTGTGCGGGCTAAAGGTGGTTTGGGTTACATCATCAAACGCGCCAAGGAACCGAGCTACTCTGACCAGCGTCAGGTGCACGTGAACATCCCGTCGGTTATCATGGCCAACCTGCTCATCGATGAAAAGGCAGCGCTCACCCTGTTCGACAAGAAACTGTTGCAGGGTATTCGCCAAGATCGTGATCGTCTGAAAGATAACAACCCGGGTTTCTTCGACATGTTCAGTCAGGAAATCAACGTGTGCATCGCACTTACCAGCAGCCTCGTTGAAAAGAATGACGCAATCCATAGCGAGATCCTCGGCATCACTTTGTACAACGGAGCAGAGAACGCCAACCGCCCATCCCTGAACACCCCAGCAGCAACCCTGCAAGAGCTGTGTGAAGTCGAAGCAGCTGAAGAGACTCAGCCTAAAGGTGGACTGCACCACTTTATCTATGTCAACGATCCTCGCCGCGAATGCAACCCGATGTACACTAACGTGATGGGTAAAGCAATCGAAGTGCCTGTGGTGTATGACTCAGGTAAACAATCTGGTCTGTACATTGGGTTACTCCACGGTAATGAATCACCGCAAATACTATATTACACTTTCGAAGGTTTGGACGGCAAAACGATGGAGTCGGTGGGTCTGTTCGCTACGAAGGTAGCGTGCGAGAATGGCGCCAACACCGAACGTACTCAGCAAGCTGAGAAGAAGGCCCTGGAGAATGCCAAAGAAGCAGGCAAGCAACGGGACCTGGTTGTCGGTCTGCAAGAGATGTTGTCCAAACAGGAAGTCGTAAATAGTCGCCTGGCGAAGGACCTGGTGCAATCGCGGCAAGATCACAAAACAGAAGTCTCTCATCTGAAACACGAACATCGCATTGAAATAAGTCAGCTCAAGCACCAAACAAAAGTGTCCGGGGATATCTTCAAATACGAAACCCGAATCAAAGACACTGTGGCAAAAGCCAATATGGAGTTTGTGAAGCGTCAAAGTTCTGTCAATAATTGGGGTGAACTCGCGAAGGCAGTTACGGCTGTGGCCGGCGTCGCGTTTACAGGATATAAGCTTTTCACTTCGTAGTAATCTGGAGCTCAGGATGCATCCACGTTTGATCGGACCGATTGAGGCAACGATGCCGAAATTCAATCAGGTAATTGTTGAAGGGTTTCATCAAAAGGAATTCGAAAACGGTCTTCATTATTTCGACCATTCGCTTCGATTGATTTTCAAAAGCATTGAAAAACGTGGGGTGTTCTTTCGTGGCGTATTCAGAGTACCGCCGCGTGAGTACATTGAGTACCTCACCAAGTCATCCACCAAAATCTTCGACATTCACAAGGAGACGTTGTACCCTTGCAAGATCATGTTCGAGTATCTGGACAAGTCGGGCAAGATCATTGCGTTGAACCCAGTGTACGTTATGCTGCCGTATTGCGACAAGCATGGCGATCTCTGGTTGCGTGGTGTGCACTACAGTTTGCAATTCGTACTGGCTGAGCGTGGCTTACCGGTAACGAAAGAGAACTCGCTGTTTGTCAAAGTCTTGGGGTTCAAGTTCAAGATCGGCGTGGAACACTTTAAGTACGACATGGTGCTCTCCGAAACCGGAAACAACTTGACTCGAACTGCCGACATCAACCTGGCTGCGAATCGGTTCTATTCACCGACCGAAGCTCGGAAGATTAAGGATACCAAAACCCCTACGCCTTTATTAGCCTGGTATATCTTTGCGGATATGGGGTTCACTCGTGCCATGCAGCAGTATGGTGAGTGTGACTTTGAAATCGGACCTACCGATGCCTTGATTGCGGAATGCAAACCACAGGATCGTTGGGAAATCATCACCCGGTCGAGTTCTCCGAATTCGAAATCGCTGGGTGACTTCGTGGGTCACGACTATGCCGTGGCGGTGCGAAACAAATCCGATAAGCGTAAAGAACTCAGCTCGATGGCGTTGCAGTATGCCGGGGCGTTGTTGTTTGTCATTGATTGCCTTTCCTCGTACTTTGATATCGACAGCATCGACAACCCGGACTACTGGAAGTTGATTATTGGTCGCTGCTCCGTGAAAGCGGGTGACAGTAATGAGTACATCATGCGACTCATGCATGAGCACTTTGACTCGATCAACGAGTACCTGGACGAAGACTCGATCAAGAAATTCGCGTCCCAGTCCATCGTGGTGGCGAACATGTTCGACTTGTTTAACTACATCATTGCGAATCGCAGTGAGATCGTTCAAACAACCGACCGTGCATCCATGTTCTTCAAAGAACTGGCTAGTTTGGAATTCACGTTGGACAAGCTGATCACAGCCGCCAACAGTTTCAAACACGACATCAAGAACAACTCGGAACTCAGCCAGAAGAAAGTGTCCCGGTTCCTCAACAACAACTTCCACATTAAGGAGATTGACAATGCTCGAACGACCAATCTCATTCAGGAACCGACCCCAACCGATAATCCGTTCATCGATTACGTGTTGGGTTGTATGCCACAGCACAAAGTCTACACAGGGGTAGGTAACAAGAAGAAGCGCGGGGATTTCGATACAACAGACAGCGCATGCTTCACTCACCCTTCACTGCCTTTCGTAAATAGTTACCTGCGGGTGACTAACCCGTATCCAGACGGACGAGGGTATCTAACACCATGCATCCATCTGATCAACGACAAAATAACCGGACTCGCTCCTGAGTTCAAAGAGTTATATGAAGCGACAGATCGACGCCTGAAACGCCGAGAGTAAACTAGCCATGCAACAAAATAACGGTGGTCCCAGCAGTATGATTCGTCCAGGAGGCGGAGCGACAGTAGCCGTCCCGCAAATGGGCGCAAACAATATGGCTGCACGAACAGCAATGGGCGGCACCATGATGGGAGGTGCGATGGATCCCATGGCTATCTTCCGTCAGATGGTGGACGGGGGTGGTACTTCCGCCGCAGCTGGCGGGATCAAGTGGGAGTCGTACGGCAGTGGTGGCATGTACGATTCGGGCATGCAGGAGATCCTTAATTCCTCAGGCCCGGATCAAGATTCGATGCAGTACCACGCTTCGGCTGTGGTGCAGTACAACGTAATCTTCATGCAGCACCTTATCTCGCGTTCCGGTAAGTTCTACGAAGTATACCGGCAGACGGTGGAAAGCTTCCGTCGTAATGAGCAGGGTCACCCATGCCCTGTGCGAGATGCATTTGTCACCATGTTCAATCGTCACCAGGAATTTAACCGCCCGGTGGCGATTGCAGCCGCTCCATTGTTCGGCTGGCGTCTGATCCACATCCGTCAGGAAACTGGCCGTGAGGATCTGAACGCCTCGCAATATCTGGGCGCAGCAGAGATCGCCATTCGATCCGTCCTCTTTATGGAGATGGTCAACTGGATGATGAAAACGAACGAGGGTCAAATCCACGCTCGTCAGCTGCCGAAAGACCTGGCAATCAAAATGCCAAACCTGGACAAGTACAACGACGTGATCAATGCGGCGTGTGCGGTGTTCGGTATTAACAATCCGTACGCGGGTATCAAGTTCGAAGTCAAAGCAGCCGTACGCAGCGACTTAGCGAACAACCGTTTTGAACAGGGCGCAGAATACCTGTACAGCAACGGTATGGGCATGACGGGTCAATCCGATATGTCCGAAGGCAAAGATATGTGGGCAATGATTCAACGTAATGCTCGGGACTGGCGCGGTGAAGCACCAACCCGTAACGTTGCCGAGCCGCTGGATTCGCTGTACGCGGCTGAACAAAGCTGGAACAAAATCCGTAACGACCTTTCCAACCTTACACCCAAAAACAAAGAGGAGTTCCACCTCGGCCGCTTCTTCCACTATGTTGGTAAACTGAATCACTACATGATCCCAGAGACCGACTGGAAGAAGATCCAACACGCGTTTGTGAAACACCCAGAGATGGGGAAAGAGGAAACCGTTCTACCAGGCTGCTTCCGGATCGTAATTATCAATCTGGATACAGACTCAGGATGGTTCAGCAAAATTGTCCGGAGTGAGGTCTATGACATGCCTACTGTATTGACTGATCCAACTGTGTTGTTGCCACTGCTCAATGATGACGGTAGTGACTACTTGAAGGTTGAAGTATCTGCTGTTGAAGACGTAGCCGGCCTGAAGGGCGACAAGCCGCTGGTGGTCTCGGTTGAGACCTGCAACGTTCTGCAAGAGAAAGATAAGGTTCCAGTGATCACACTGAAGGACCAAATCGTAGCGGCCAGTTCGAAAGAGCTGGAATCCACCATCACCAACGTTAACGCGCGTGTCAGTGCAAATTTCACCAAAACCAACGCGGTTAGCTTCAACACCAAAGTCTGGGATACGTTCGCCCTGAACCGTCCTGAAGACAAGATCCGTTTGTTCCAGGATCTGCCGTTCTTGTTCAAAGACAGCAAGATGGAAACCCGCCCAACGTTCTTCTCGGCGTGTCGTCAATTGCTGGACTACTTCAAGCAGGGTATCCTCGACAAAGAACTGATGTCGTTTATCGATGGCCGTCTGACCACGACGATCAACGATTACTTCATCAATGCCGCCGGCTACGACAGCTTCAAGCACGAGAAGAACTATCTCTCGGTTGACAGCATCGTGAAGGACTATGAAGACCTGGACGAGCATTTCGAAAAGCATGACCAGATCATGTTCCGAATCCTCAACTCCAGCGACAAACCACACCCACTCCTCGAAGCACTCAAAATCTTCACGTACGAACATCCGGGCATGCCAGCTGAAGGTGAGCTGTCGGCGATCGAGATGATCAAGTACGAACAGGAACTGGTGTTGGAGCGTCCGCTGTTCATCACGTTCATCAACAACCGCGGCGGTCCGATCTATCAGGAAGCCAACGTACCCATCCAGCTCAAGCGTAGTACCTTCCCTGAATACTTCGATCTGATCGAGAAAGCGTTTGACGGGACCATGGGTGACGCTGAGTTTGATACCACGGACAAAATTGTGTCCTTCACTTCCAGCGACAACTTGTGGCTGTGGACCTACTCGGCCATCGACAAGAACATGGCGACTCTTCGTCACGTTTCGCGTCGTAGCCCGTTGGTTCTGCTGACCCTGGACTAAGTAACCGAACAATAACTCAGGGGCCACCAAAGCCCCTGAGTTATGTTTGCTTCATCTTTCTTTCTAACACAACACCCTTTATTTAGAGGCAACCAATATGTCACCAGAAGCAAAAGCACTGGATAAAGAACTAAGGCGTATGCACACCGAATCACCGTTCCCACCTACCGTCAAAGTTACTTGGGTCGAAACAATAGCGGGTTGGTTCTTCACGGCATTGAGCACCCTTATCCTCATGGCAATGGGTGGGGCTATCACAGTAGCCTACCTCGCGCATGCTGGCTGGATCCAATTCGCTAGCTTGTAGAAAAGTTAACTTACAGTTTCTTTCAGACCTATATAACTCAGGTAGTAAGTAATACAAATAAATTCTTTCCTACCCTGATAATACAAGGATTTGATCATGACTTCTTTCAACGAAAACCTGCGTAACGCTTCTGCCCAAGCTGCTCGTGAAGACCGTGCTGCTTCTTTCCGTGGTGTGCGTAACGAAGGCCTGGCTGTATCTGAAGTCGCCGGTGTACTGGGCGGCCTGATCGGCGGTGCTGCTGTATACGCTCAAGGTGGTTCTCCGGTTGCTGCTCTGGCCGGCGCTGTGTGCGGTGGCCTGGGTGGTTACGCCGCAGGCAACATGATGAGCCCAATCAGCAACCTGACCACCAGCACCAAAATCCTGACCGGCATCGGCGCAGGTTGCTTTGGTATCAGCGTAGCCGGTCTGGCTGCAAGCATCGTCGAAGCATTCAGCGGCAACACCCCTGACGCTCAGTAATGAGCTAGGTGGTGCAAGGGGCAGTTACGGCTGCCCTTTATTTTTGTTTCTTTCAATCCAGAGGAATACAACATGTCACTTGGTAACCACAATCCTTTCGCTGGTATGAGCGATGCACAGCTGTCGGTTGAACTGATCCAGTTGGTAAAGTTCTCACCACTGACCGACAACGGCCAAAAGCTGCTGATGGTAATCGGTCAGCGTCTGAGCGGTGCCGCTTACCCAACTGAAGAGCAAGCCAAACCGGCCGGACACAATACTTTCATTCGTGGTATTAACCTGGCAGACCGCGATGACACCAACACCATCTGGGAGCGCGTGACCAACCTGGTTAACGAAGTCACGTTCGATTCCAAGCTGGAGGCGTCAACGGCGGATGGTGATAGAACCAAACATGCGATCCTGGCGGCAATCGATAGCCGCGTCAGTCAGGACCGTCTGTCCCGCGCTCAGGTGTATGTGCAGGTTAACAAAGACCTGTCCAACTGGCGTGTGTTGGTGGACATCCCTTCGCCGGAACTCACCGGCACGATCATCCGTCACTACATCTGCAACAGCGGTATCTATTACGCCTACCCCATCGAGTTCCGCAACTCCCCAGTTCCGCCAACCCCGTTCAGCCTTATTCCGCCGTCGTGGAGAAATGACGAGAAGTGGGAAAGTATCACTGTCGACTTCGACTCCAAAGACGTCGTCCATTACTTCACCACCCCAAGCTCGGGCAGGGCGACCGGCGCTTACATCTGTGATTTGAAAGGCGCTACCAAACTGCGTTATGACCCTAACACCGGTGCTGGCTCCCCGCTGTAACAACAACCTCTAACTCTATTTTGTAACCCAAGCTTTAATAGAGTTAGAGGATTTTCTTTTCTTTACCCCTGGAGTTTTTCTAACATGACACTAAAACACAAACCACTCCACAAGCTGACCAATGCCGAATTGGCTGAGAAGTTAAACGATGTCGTTCAGTACTCGGTCCTGAGCGAGCTGTCGCAGCAAGTGCTACGCCACGTTATTTACCGGTTAGAGTCTTCCGATCTCTACGGGGACGTGCTGGATTCCAAGACGTACGAGAAGAACACTCAGTGTGTCATGGACCTCACGAACTACGCCGGTCGGGATAACTCCCACATTCTTCAGGTCATCTGTAACTGGCTGAATGACCTGACATCTGATGGTCATATGCCACCTGACGTTGATCAGGCGCAAATGTGGGATGACATGCGGACCATCATCACCGACAGTGATCTGGCTGAGCTTCTGCAACCGGGCTTACCGGCAATGTTGTTTGTTGGATCGGGGCCGCGTGGTCCGAAGTGGACCCACGACAACTGGGCGATCTGCATCTACCACAAAGACGGCGGTGAGGGTCACATTAGCGGTTTCGCTCACGTGCTTACCAAGGCTTATCCAACCAGAGGAGTGCTTGTTAATGCGGATGACTCCAAAGCCGACAGCTGACGTAATGAAGTTGTCGAACACTGAGTTGGTTGACCTGCTCAAGTTCTACAACCTGTACGCAGTTTCCACTGGGGGTGCTCGCAGTCCGTTGGTGATTGATGGTAAATCCATGCTGGAAGAAATCAAACGTCGTCTGCTTAAAGACGAACCGAAACCCCCCACCCCTCCCGTTTCGATTCACCCTGAAACTCCAAACAAACTCGACATCATTTAACAAGGAGCAACAGCATGCAACAGAAAGCCAACTCACCTTACGGCGAGGCCTACAAGACCACTCCCATGGAAAAGATCCAATCCACCTTCCGCAAGATGTGGCACTGGGAACCCTTGAAGTTTCCTGAGTACACCGGTTTGCGTGTCATGATGATGCCGGTAAAGCTCGGTTCCTTGGTAGGTGTTCCAGATCAGTACAAGGGCCTGGTGACCGCGCTGTACGGCATGACCGAGTTCCGCTTCATCGCTGACCAGTGCATCGGTTACCTCACCATCGACGAGCAGGAACTGCATCCTGGTGAAACCCTGCGTCGTGCAGGTAAACACGTGGATGGCTACTACCACGGTTCTTGCGGTGCGTGGGGTGGTGGCCCAGGGGAGCCTGGTGGTGGTTGGGGTTCCGTCGGTAACGGTATGTTGACTGTTTCCAGTACCGCTCATTGCCGTGGTTACCTGGGGGTTATCCAAGGTACTCCTGGTCCTGAAGGCGAAGCCGATCACCTGATCATGCCAAACCAAGGCACCCTGTTCGGCGCTGGTGATGTGTACTGGGTCGACGGCGCTGCTGTGCACGAATCGTTGCCGGTGACGGAGATCACCAAGCGTCAGTTCGTTCGCCTCAGCATGCCAAGTAGCGGGCCGTGGTTCGAAGGCTACACGCCGAACCCTGACTCGAGCATTCAGCCGACTGGCGATATCCTGCCGCGTCGGGAATTCATGTAAGGATACCGTCATGCAAAAGGGTACCTTGATGTCTGGGGTTTTCGGCTCCTTGGCCTCGATTCTCGGCAGGGTGGCGAGCGCAAAACCCATAGCCCCAATGGTCGAGTACAACGACGACGGGCAAATCATCATCCACTTAAACCAGTTGATTCCTGTTGGTAAGGATTCTTTTAACTTCTCGTATCCGATCCTGCTGGGGTTGATAAGCAGCTGTTTCCACAACGGACACTGGAAGGTCACGCCTGCCCAGTTCATGAACATCAGAGAGGACATGCAAGAACGCATTCCTGGGTTGATGTGCGATATCGGCGGGTTGTTTGCCCACGAGGTCGACATCATTCTGGGGTTCCAATTGTCCCCTGCCGCGTATCGTCTGGACCACCGTATTAAAGGTAGTACCGGGCTGATGAAACACACCGAAACTTTTACCTTCGAAAATCTCGACCACATCCTACCATCCAGAAAGGAAAAAGAATCCATGAACACCAACACTCAAGCACCAAGAACCCACGTCATCCACATCAACCGTTTCCTTGGTCCTTCGCCTGAACAACGGCAGAGTCTTTTGCAGAACCACCTGCTCAATGAAACCCAGGACTTCTTCGTCGACCAAATCGACGCCTTGGCCGCCTGCCACGCCATTGCCCCGTCTCTGGAGCTGCTGTCTAATCTGGCGTTGACCCACTACGTCGAAGTGACGGTCTGGAACCGCTGTGAGCCTGGCCATCCTGGTTGGGAGTTCAAATGCACCAAGCGTAAGACGACTCTGGGTGATCACGACGGCGATCGTCCTCTCGGCGGTGCATACGGTGGTCACTTCGGCGGTTTCATGGGTGCGCAATACCAACCGAATATGGGTATGTTCAATGGCCCATACGGCGGCATCGACAACAACATGCTCTGCGAGTTGTTGAACCTGTACAGCCTGACCCAGATCCAACCGCTTCCGTATCAGGCGCGGGGTCGTCATTTCCCGGCCGGTTTAGAACTGCTGGATCTGGTCAAAGAGCGTCTTGGACACATCTCGTTCGGTATGCAGCAAACGATGCCGCCGAATATGTTCAACATGAGCATGCCAAACACGGGTGCAAGACCGAATGGTCCCGGTTATGCAAGCGCCAACTTCATGGACCAGCGGATGCCGTTTGACGGTCGTTACGCTCATGCTCGCGGAACATACGGCGAGGGTGGTGCGGAACGTTATACCCGCATCGTCACAGGAATCAAAACCTTCGGTGACGCGGGCTTGGACACCACTCCTCCGGTAATGCTGGAAGGCGACGTTCTGCTTGGTGCGGCACTTGACGAACCAGCTGGTCGTCTGGTTTTCGTTGCCGCAAACCGTCAACGGAACCTCTACGCGATCTATCAGACAACCCGCCAGGGTAACCTCATCGATCGTTGTGAGTACCCAACCGGTAGTGAATGGACTGGGACACATTCACTTCTGAGACTCTTCATGCAACTTCCAATGGTCCCGTATCAGGACTTCTCGTTCAACGTATCGGACAGCATCGAGGAAACTTTCCACACGATCCGGGACAAGTTCCAGCAACTTAAACTGTCGCCAGGTCATCACGAAGCCCTTCTGCTGGAAGTCAGTGAAGTGTTGAAAGCGAAACCAATCAGCTCTTCGGAACATGTCACTCTGGACTTCGTGATCGGTCTGCCTGCTTTTCTCCCGGAAGGCTTGCGTCTGGCACTACCCGATGAGTCGACGCGTCCTATCGGCGGAACCAGCCCGTCGGCCTGGATCATCCATAGCGGGCTCGCGGATGAAGGTGATGATTGTCTCCCTCAGCGTTTTTGGGTTCTGGATAGCACCATCGTTCCACCGCGTAACTGGTAATAGGTAGTGCATCCGTGGGGAGTTGTTAGCCCCACGGTTTTCTTCTGTCTTTTACACAAGGATTTGAAACATGGATAACAAACCTCAGCTAACCAATCAACAGTTAGCGGGAATCTTGAAGTGTTCCCAAATACGTCAAGNCTCCCCTTTGCCACCTCATTTGTTGGCACTCGACCTNCCCANCTACGANGNAATAAGGGAACTGATCTGTGAGCGCCTCCTGGCTGTTCCTGAGCCTGAAAGGGAGCTCACCCGTAAAGAGCAACAAGAACTCGCCCAAGGTCTCCGTAAAGAGATCAGAGGCGGTACAGAGCTGCACACCCAGGACTTCATCAAAGGCTTTGAGAGCTATCGCTTTACCAAAGACTTCCTGCGTGGAGCTTTCACCAAACACAAACAAAGAACCGGGGATAGCATTGGCTGCATTACCATCTCGCTTGATCGCTTTCTTCCACCGGACACCCTAGAACCAGTAGTAGCTGTACTGGCGGGGATCGGGGCTGTGTTCAATGTACTAAGCCGTCACCGAGACTGGCCGATTTACACCGCGGACCCTCACCACATCTTCTGGCTGATCAACCAACAAGTCACCGTCGAACACGCCTTACCTATTCTGTCGGGTAAGAACGTCACACTGGTGATCGGTCATCCCGAGCATTTCCCTGATTACGTTCCTGGCGTAAATCGTCAAGAGCTGCTGGACTTAGCCAAGGAGATGAAAAGTATCGACCGGGATTACCCTGGCTGGATCCTGACGTCTGACCCTGACGAAATCGCCTAATCAAACATAAACGTACTACTCTACCAGCTCGCGCTGGTAGAGTAGTATTAAGGTTTATTGCTTTATTTTTTCTTCCCTGTGAAAGGGTCCAGAGTTGGATCGTTTTGCGCGGGATCAAGACCATCAGCGTTGTCATCGCCTTTGTCCTTGCTCGCGTCTGGATCATCGTCCGGAGTCTCTTCCTCTTCTTCCTCGCCCGGCTCTTTTGAGGCAGGGTTGTCAGGATCATCATCCAGGTTAAGGCTATCGTCATCGGGCTCAACTGGAGAGAGATCGTCCCCACCCAAACCACCACCCAGATCATCATCCCCAGTACCAGCGGGAACGATAGGGTTACCGAGCTCATCGGTTGCGGCAGCGCCTTCTTCAGGCTCACCAGCGGCCAGAGCTTCTTCCAAAGCAGTGAGTGCCTTCGCGATCTTCTTCTGGTGCTCTTTGACTGTCTTCTTGTCCGCCGTCGCCGTATCAATAACGAACTTGGCCAAGAACTCGGCAAGGTTGGTACGCTGGTGTACAACGGAGTTAACCATTGACGCCATCCCACCACCTTTACCTTCGCTGACAATCTCATCGAACGGCATCGGCATGTTGTAGCGTTTGAATGCTTCAGTCGTGAAGTTAGCCCGTAGAGCTTCTTTCACAGCGTCTGCATTGTAATCGCCATCTTCCAGACCCAGAGTCTTCGCCACAACAGGCAGCATTTTCTGGTAACCGGACATTTCGATCCACGCATCCACCAACGCATCCACCGCGTCCAGCTTCTCCTTGAGCTTGGTAGTGCTCTCGGTGCTAGCCGGCGCAGGCAACCAGCAGAAGACGTTGTTCACGAAGTCAGTCAGGATCAACTTGATCTTCACATCGTCCGTGCCTTCCAACGGCTCTTTACTGTCTGGTACCCACAGCGGCTTGTTCGCCACAATGACTTGAACCAGGTCATTCAGGAAAGGACCGTTAACCGCCAAGTGTTTGCGCATGAAGTCAATGATCATTTCACACCACTGATCCTGCCAGTTAACGCCCTGGTTGTAGATCATCTGGTGTTCGGTCAATGCTTCAATCTGGAAGTTGTTCTCGTTTCCATCCACCACATCAAGCCAACTGCGCGGCAAGCTGAAGTAGTTGGAGATCTTGTTGAGGACTTCTTCCCGACTGGCCTGGTCAACAGGTTTGAACACCTGCTTTTCCATGTGCGAGATGTCGATATCCGGTGTAGGCATGTGTGGGTTTTCACCCGCATTGATCTTCACCGTCAACGACGATTCACGCAACGCATCAACGATCTGAGGAACCGACAACTGTGCCGTGGAGAGAATGCTGTGAATCCGAGGGTTGGCCTCGAAGAACACACTCCGGGCAATCGCAATGGTGCGTGCGGGGTCCGGATCCTCCTTCTGGATGTTGATCGACATCAGGCTGTGAGGTTGGGCTGCTTCCAGGTTAGCCATGGCGTCAGCAACGTCAAAGGCTGCCAGGCGAGCGATGTGCATCTTGGCCGACTGGGTCAACGATTGACCAATCCCCAAACGGTTGTATTTCAACGCCATGTACGTAACGCTTTCACCTGGAACATACAGGCAACGTACCGACTGACGTTTAAACATCCGCGACAAGAAGATCTTGTTGGTCTCTTCGTCGATGCTGATGCTGATGTTGTCACCCTTACCGCTGATCACCGCCGACATGAACTGACGGATGATGCTGGCACGGGCCATCTCGGCAAACTCAGCCATGTCGAACTCACAGTCCTTACCGTCCTGAATCGTCTTCAGGTTGGAGATCAGACTGTCAGTGCTGCCGCCTTTCGGCTTGTTGGCAATCGACTGGTTGTTCTTCTTCATCGACTGGTAGTATTCCGCGTCTGCGGTGTTCTTGAGGAAGTTACCCTCGTCGTCGAGAAGAAAGATGAAGTCTTCGTGTTTACCGTTACTGCCCTGACGGTGGATTGGGATCACAGCCTCGGAGGGAACGTGCCAGGTCAAACCACGGCCGTACAGGTTACCCGACAGCGAGTCGTTCGACTTAACGAACTGGATCGACTGGTGAGCCACGCTGCGGTTGATGAACAGGCTCTTGCTGAGCTGGTCAACTTGCTGCTCGGTCAGGTTGTTGGTCTTGGCCTTCGGGTCGTTAGGCTTCTGCTTTTTCTTTTCCTGCTTCTGCATCGCAGACTGAATCACAAGACTCAGGTCTTCAGTCCCCATGACTGCATCCACGTCACTTTGACGGGTTACAGCGCTGAGTTTCTGAAGATAAAGCAGGGAAGGGTTATCGGTCAGTGTGATGCCGAAGTCAACCTTGGCCTTAACACCCTTGTCATCAACGGCTTCTTTCTCACCGAAGAGACTGAACTCATTGCCCTGATAAGTAGAACGACCACCCATGATCGCTTCCAGGCCACTAACGTGACTGGCTTCAACCTTGGCATTGGGATCCCGTACGAACAACCCACGGTTACGCGCCAGATACTTGCCGCTGGCGGTGTCCTTGACGAACTCTTTATCGACAGCCATAGCGGCTTTCGTTTTGTAGATTTCGTAGGCTTCGTTACCTGCACGGTTCGACGGATCATTGCTCGCGGCCAGTTCAGAACCGTTGATCAAATAATCCAGTCCAGGACGGCTCAGGTTGAACAGAACATAACTGCCTGTGTTCCAGAGCATGTCGTGGATCATCGGGCGCAATTCCGCCTCGATTTTATAGTCGTTCGTGTAGTAGTTATCCCATATGCGAATCATTTCTTCGTGAAGCTTAGCGTTCTTGAGCTTCGATGGGCGGGTGTCGTAGTTGAGGGTCTTATCCTGTTTGCCGTTCGGACACAGCATGATCGTGTCCCATACCAGTTCCGCCTTGTCAATATAAGGCGTGATCTGACGCAAGTCGGTGGCGGCGTTGATGTTGTTACTGATAATGTTGCTTAGCCGCTCCAACTTGTGAGCATTGACATGCTGCTGACCCTGAAGCTCATCACGTTCAGGGTTTTGGCCGTTGCGAGGAACCGCGTTACGTAGCGTGCTCTTCACAACCGGGTTGATGTTGTTAATGTCGGCCCGTAGGGCTGTGTAGTCTACCTGGATATTCCCTCTCGTACCAGGACGATTTTCCCTAGCCATCGTAAACCTCATGAGTAAATTATGAACAATATCGAATTTGATGCGTACATTTCCAGCGTGTGCCGCTTAGTGCGCACGATGGTTATAAAGATCGAGGCAGCCGCTGTACGGGACAACAACATGCTTTTAAAGGCCGGTATTCCTGTCAGCAGTGACAAGACCACCTGGCGTTATTACATGAACATGAATGGAGACTATCACCCAACAGATGAGGTGATGTACGTCAAGTCTGTAGACACAGGCGAGATGATTGTCTTCAACAAAGCGAATATGGAAATTCACCTGGCAACGTTCCGGGAGTACAACTCCGGCGGCGAGCTGTTCCAACGCCTTAGCAACACCTATCAAGGGCAGTCAGAATTAATTCGCGGTATATTGGCTCCCATCCCGTATGCCGAGACGATTGGGGCTGAGGACTATAAGATCCTCAAGTACAACAAGAACCTGGTGCTGTGGAACGAGGATCAACTCCTTCCGAAACTGCAAGCCTGGGTGAACGTTGAATGTGCCCTCGTTTTCGAACACGACTACATGCTGACCGAGAACCTGATGCTGCCGCTGGCGGTGATGCAGCTCTATGCGGATTTGATCAAACAAATCTGTACAGTGCGGCATGAAGCGATCGGGACTCGATATGTCCATGACTTCTACATTTGGGCTCGGATTGATTCTTACGGAGACTTCTCCAAGTATAAGAATAGTCTGACCCGTTTTCAGATCATGTGGTTGTACCGCAACATCGCCTGGATTAAGAACAACCCGGGACAGCAATACACGTTTGGCAAACTGTTGGACAACCTGCTGACTCACGCTGGCATCCCGCTGGCGAAGTACGACATGGTTGAGACCACGGAAACCCAGACGGAAGACCTGACCCCAACCCCGCTGTACCGCAAGCTCCAGATGAACCTCCTGGAAGACTACGGTCGGGCTGCCTCCTTCATCGACACCAAGGCGTTGATCCTCAAGCAGCAGTACGTCGCTAAGGACAACTACGACCAAACGTCTATCTACTACGAAGACGCGTTGCAGAAGGGTAAGTACAGCCTGCATTCGGAACTCCCTACCAAGACCCTCGAATCCTCCATGAAGGATTACACCAACCGGCACATCGACACACTGATGTCCACGGTGTTCAACGAGTGGATCTACTTGGCGGGTAAAGGCTTGTTCAAAGGCAAGATCCTGGTGGTCGATCCGAAGAACGGTAAGTCGGTCCGTTTGCCAGTGGGTGATGCGTATTACATCTGGCGTTACCTGATCAACTTGACTCAGGGTAAAGAGCTGCTTGAAATCGAGCCCGCTCAATACGCCAACGTGATGAAGATTAAGCCTCCTTCAATTGCGGAGTTGGTAGCAATCGGTGGTAAGGCGTTCATTAACGAAGTGGACGCTAAAGGGATTCGGGATCAGTGGGTACCGGTGGATACATTCATCTCCCCTGAATACTTGATGACTTACGCGACGGCTGTTTACCAGGCCCAGTGGAACCACCGCAAGATCTTCAGCCACTACTACGACCTCAACATGCGCGCCCGGGTTAAGAACACCTGCGCACTCATGTACGAGACCGGGTACCTCACCACGCTCAGTAGCTACACGTCGTATAAGAATCTGATCGAAGGCTATGAACTGGACTTCTCTGAGTACTCAGCAGATGAAGCCCGGAACTTTGCCTGGGACATCTTCAAACGCATTACCGGTTGGGACAGCAACAACCATCCATCGCTGCGTGCTAAACAAAGCGACCTCATCGAGATCATGACTCGTTTGTCTTCCTACACCATTCAGGTGATCAAGGAGATGGACGATGGGATGGACCTGACCGAGTTGAAGAACGAAACCTTTATCGGTGATCCAAAATGGATTGGTAAAGGTAACGGTTCTTACGGGGATTTCCAAAACGCCAAACTGCTTACCCGCGGCTACATCGACGGGATACGGCACATGGCGTCTGTGACCCCGATTACCGACGCGACCAAGCCAAAGGCTGTGATGGGTGCGGATGGCAAGGCAACGATCGTCACCGGCGATATCCTGAAGTCTGTGGACCTTTCAGACGATCTGCGTAAGTACGCAGTAAGAATGAACGACACCTCGTACTTCAGGCCGCTGCCGCTGGAGGATATTCCTAAGCCACCGGATGAGGTCCCTGATACGTTCTACGGTCAGCTCAAGTTCCCTGTCCCGGTTATCCACACCATTCCTGACACGTTTTACGAGAAGCTCAAGTTTCCGAAGAAACCGTTCACGCGGGTACCGGATACAAACTACGGTAAGCTGAAGTTCAAGAAG